>Ga0209702_10003114_pt1 | contig 26957 bp, 29 predicted proteins | sample FRY01_FD_187210 | JGI IMG/M metagenome (GOLD analysis project Ga0209702, IMG submission 187210) | Freshwater microbial communities from Lake Fryxell liftoff mats and glacier meltwater in Antarctica - FRY-01 (SPAdes) (version 2) | ecosystem: Environmental > Aquatic > Freshwater > Ice > Glacier... | reverse complement strand
CTATTTTTAGTTCAATAAATTACCCTAAGACTATTGAATCATGAATAAAATTGCTTTATTTTTTCTATTTCTGATCCTTTTTGTAAATCAATACTTAATTGCCCAGAACAAGGAAAAACTTCGTCGAGCCGATTCTTTTTTTGGCGTTCATTTCGATCTTCATGCTAGTGAAGATATTATTGATGCCGGAAAAACGCTGACTCCGGAAATGATTGATACCTTTTTAACCAAAGTGAAACCCGATTTTATTCAGATTGATTGTAAAGGTCATCCCGGTATTTCAAGTTATCCAACCAAGGTTGGATATCATGTCAAAGGATTTGAGAAAGATCCTCTTCGCTTGTGGCGCGATGTTACTGAAAAAAATAAGGTCGGTTTGTACATGCATTATTCAGGTGTTTGGGATGCAAAAGCTACTCAAGAAAACCCAGATTGGGCAATAGTAAAAGCAAACGGAGAAAAAAGTACTCAGAAAATTTCGTTTTTTAGCCCATACCTCGATCGACTAATGATTCCGCAGCTGAAAGAGTTAAGTAGTGAATACCATGTTGACGGAGCTTGGGTGGATGGTGAATGTTGGGCAGTAGAACCAGACTATAGTGAATCTGCAATAAACGCTTGGAAAAAAAAATCCGGTCACTCAGAAATTCCAAGAACACCAACAGATCAATTCTTTTCGGAGTACATTGAATTTACCAGAACTCTTTTTCGAGACCACTTGAAAAAATATGTGGATGCCATTCATAAGTTTGATCCGAAATTTCAAATTACTAGCAACTGGGCATATTCCTCATTAATGCCCGAAAAAGTTAATGTAAATGTTGACTTTTTATCTGGCGACGTTACTCCCCAAAACGGTGTTTTTCGCTCTGCCTTCGAAGCCAGATGTCTTGCACCTCAAGGAAAACCATGGGATTTAATGGCTTGGGGATTTTCATGGAATGGAGGTAAAATGCCCATGAGCTTTAAATCGGCCATTCAACTTAAACAAGAAGCCGCACAAATTATGGCTATGGGTGGTGGTGTTCAGTTCTACTACCAACAGAATAAGGATTTATCGCTTAAACCATGGTTGGCCAATATATTGACCGATATTGGTTCGTTCTGTCGCGAACGACAAGCCTTTTGCCACAAAGCAATGGCAATACCACAAATTGCCCTCCTCTACCCTTCTCAGTCATACGAGAACAACTGGACTACTCCATATTCCGGTTCAACCGACAAACTTCAAGGAACGCTATATGCCTTGCTCGACAACCAGCTTCCAGTAGAAATACTGATGGAACATAACCTGAGCGGTAAAATGAGTCAATATCCCTTAATTGTGGTTCCTGAATGCGATTATATTGCACCATCGTTGCTGACTGAGCTTCGGGCTTACCTTGAAAATGGCGGAAACCTGTTGATAATTGGTCCGGAAACAGCGCGAATATTTGCCCGCGAGCTGGATATAAAAGACGCGAAGAAAACACAAGAACAAACGCTTTTCATTTCGGCTGACCATCGTTTAGGTACCATAAATTCGCCATCTCTAGATATGGAAATGGGTGGAGAAAGCAAGATACTTTCTCATTTTTACAATGCTAGCGACTATTCCTATTTAGATAACAATGTTGCATCATCAACCCGTAAGGTTGGAAAAGGAAAGATTTCGGCTATCTATTTCAATGCTGGTACAGCTTATAATCAGTACAAAACTCCTGTTATTCGTGATTTTGTTGCAGAAGCTATCGATCAATTATCTCCTGAATTAATGTTTAAAGTAACAGGTTCGCATCTGGTGCACGTTACAGCCAACAAATTGAACGACAAAACAATGATAAACCTGATCAATGTTGCCGGCGAACATACCAACCAAACAGCCATCGCTTACGATCAAGTTCCGGAGTTGAAAGACATCACTGTTAGTATTAAAACAGCTATTAAACCTTCAAAGATCGTGCTTCAGCCGGAAGGAAAACTTTTGGATTTTACTTTTACTGATGGATACGCAATTGTTAAAATACCGAATCTTAAGCTACATTCCATTTTAGAGATTGCTGAAAAATAAACAATAAAGGGTAAAAAGGAATAATTTATTGCTGGACATATCTATCATCTTGAACTTAAGAAAGAAGTTTAAGCTAGAAGTATAAAGGAAATATTGCAACAAGTGCCCCAAACTTTGTTTACACACCCAAAACACGGCACAATTCAAATTAAATATTCAAGAATTTATTTTTGGGCACTTTTGGACTTTTTGGAATGCGTGTCAAAGAAACTTTCGTTGTTTATGATGCAAAAGGAATTGACCAGAAAACTAAAAATATTATATTTAAATGTTTTGAAATAGGCGTTTAAGTGATAATCATTTTATAGGTGCAAGGGGCGTTTTTTACCATTCTGGTCATTAGGTTTTCAAAAATGCCCACTTTCATCTGATGCCTGTTAAACCGGTACGTATATTCATCGATGTAGGATTGGAGGTGTTTGACTGAATGATGGACACCCCTTAACCAGGCTTTAAACATCATAATGCAGCGGTGCAGGTCAGTAAAGTTTTTACCCTTCTTTTCTGATTTCTCACGCACAATATGCGGAAACTCTTTTTCTAAGCCCTTGTAGCCTGCCCACCTATCGGTACGGACGTTGGCTTCTGGTTTGATATGGTCTTTCATAAAACCTTGTAAATTCTCCTTACTGGCTGTTTTGATTACACGTGCATACATCCTGGATATCCCCTTGCCTTGTTTTTCAATGGATACCACTACGATTTTCTTGCGCCCTTCGTTACGGCCGATAGCCTGATCGTCCTGTCCACCCACATACGTCTCGTCCACAGCTACTTTACCGTCCATAGGTAAGTTACCGCTACTTTTCATCGCCTTCATAACCTTCTGTTTAAACAACCAGCAGGTTTTCTGTCTTAGAGCCAGTTTCCTGCTCAATTCAGTGCTGCTGATGCCATTCTTGTTAGTTGAAACATAATAAACAATGTAAAATGCCTTTAAAACTGAAAACTTACAGCCCTGAAATAAGGTGCCTGCTTTAGCTGACTCAATATACCTGAAACGGGTACATTGCCGGTCTTCGGGACTTTTCCCCTTACAGGAATGTCCATGACCACACTTCTTACAACTGTAACCAGTTGACCACTTCATATCTGCTAAATACTTAACACAGCTATGCTCGTCAGGAAATCTCCCCTGAAATTCAAATAGCGACAAACTCTTAAATCGTTGTTCCATAATGCTAAATTACTAATTTTATTAGTATTCAACAAACGCCTAATTCAAAAAAATTAAATAAACGTATCACAAAAAATAATTGAATTTATCCAAGTATATAAAATAGTAAAATGGTGTTCCAATTTGAAAGATACCATAGATGAAGATATTTTTAAATAAGTTTCTTTTAAGAAAAAAGACCTGAATTTAGTCCATGCGGCCCTTCCCTTTTGGCAGTAACGGAGTAAGCTTATTGCAAGATCCTCTATTATTTGTTTGTGCAGACCCAATTTTTTAGAATATTCCCGAATCCATCTGTTCAACAAGCTTCCCTTTATAGAGCCATTTGCAAGTCCTTCTACAATTGTCCTAAGAGTTTCCAGCGATTATCAAAATTGATTAGTAAGTAACCAATAATTAGGTGTTGTACAGTTTTAATAATACGCAACAGTTCTGAAATTGGGGCTTCAAATCATACCTCAAAATTGGATACAAGTCAATAAAAAACTTATCCAAAGCCTGAATAAATTATTCTCAACAAACGAAAAACTATGATAATAGAGCAGAATGGGATATTTATCAAAGACCAACGAAAATATCCAAATCAGGAAGATATTTCCATTATAAATGTATCTCTTCTTTACTATTATACTGTCAAACTTTTACAGCTATTAATGAAGTCGACATTTATTGCTAAAAAAAAGCAAGGGATTTCAAAACCAGCCAAATAATTTACGGGAGTACCAAAAAAGTTCTTCGACAGTGTAACAACAAAATGTGTGAATTTTGTAACTCATTTCCGAAAATGTAAAACATTCCCCCATTTCAGCGGATTAATTTTAAGGCACAGTATTTGAAGCATATGTCAAAACACCTATTAAAAATAAATTCTATGAAACAGGAACACAATCTAAATTTTGAAAAGCTGATTGAAATGGTTAAAGATGTGCGTGTCTGTATGCTCATTACGAACGAAAAAAATACCGAAAACCTTTCAGGCAGGCCAATGAGTATAAGTAAAATTGATGCAGATGGCACGATGTGGTTTTTTACTAAGGCTTCATCATATAAGGTTGAAGAAATAGGAGAAAGTAAAAAAGTGTCTATTTCCATAACCAATGAAAGCAGTAATAATTATTTGATGATCCATGGAACAGCAACTATGGTAAATGACAAAACCAAAATGAAAGAGCTGTGGAATTCCATTATGAAAGCATGGTTTCCACTTGGCTTAGATGATCCAGACATGACACTTATTAAAGTAAAGCCTAAGGAAGTAAATTATTGGGATAGCAGTTCAAGCAAAATGGTAGTCCTTTTTAATATGCTGAAGGCAATCGTTACGGGTAAAGAATATGAAGAAGGAAATCATGGGAAAATAAATTTGTAAAAATAAATAGCAAAAAAATAAATTATGAAAATATTAATGGTTTTAACATCGCACAGTGAACTTGGAAAAACAGGAAGGAAAACTGGTTTTTGGGTGGAAGAATTTGCAGCACCTTATTACACATTGAAAGATGCAGGAGCTGGCATCACCATTGCTTCACCAAAAGGCGGTAAACCTCCTATTGACCCTTCAAGCACCGAACCAGTCAATCAAACAGAAGCCACACACCGCTTTGATGACGATGAGGTTTTACAAGATTTGCTATCAAAAACAAAAAAACTATCAGAAGTATCAGCTGATGATTTTGATGCTGTGTTCTATCCTGGCGGCCATGGCCCTTTATGGGATTTAACCAACGATGAAAATTCCATTGAATTAATTGAAAATTTTTGGGCAGATAAAAAACCTGTATCGGCAGTTTGCCATGCACCCTCAGTTTTGTTGAATGTGTTGGATGAAGAAGATTTGCCATTATTAAAAGGCAAAAAAGTAACGGGCTTTACAAATACCGAAGAAGAAGCCGCTGGTTTAATGGAGGTTGTACCTTTCCTATTAGAAGATGAATTGAAAAGCAAAGGGGCTATTTATTCTAAAAAAGAAGATTGGGCTTCTTATGTTGTTACAGATGGCTTATTAATTACCGGCCAAAATCCTGCATCCTCAAAAGCGGCTGCAGAAAAATTATTGGAACTTTTAAAAGGAAAAAAACAACATGAATTCACAACAAATAGTGCTAGCATCGAGGCCAAAGGGCATGCCAACAGTTGGTAATTTCCGATTTGAAAATGTGGAATTGGATGAGATGCAAGATAATGAAATAACGGTAGAAGGACTATTTTACTCGGTAGATCCTTATATGCGTGGCAGAATGAATGATGCAAAATCATATGTAGCTCCATTTCAAATTGACCAGCCCATTGAAGGAGCCGTTGTTGCAAAAGTAACAGCCAGTAAATCGGATAACTTTAAAACAGGCGATGTCGTAATGGGCAGACTTTCTTGGCGTGTAAATACAATAACTAATGGAAAGGGATTGTATAAAATTGATACCACTGTTGCACCATCAAGTTATTACTTGGGCATACTGGGTATGAACGGGTTAACTGCTTATTTTGGTTTGACAGAAATTGGCAAACCCAAAGCAGGAGAAACGGTAGTAGTTTCAGGAGCTGCCGGTGCTGTTGGTATGGTGGTAGGTCAGATTGCTAAAATATACGGCTGCCGGGTAATTGGCATTGCAGGCACCGATAAAAAAATAAAAATGTTAAAAGATGACCTTGGATTTGATGAGGTCATCAATTATAAAACCACAAAAAATATTAAAGAAGCTATTGCACAAAGCTGCCCAAAAGGAGTTGACGTGTATTTTGACAATGTAGGCGGTGAAATTTCTGATGCGGTTATTGCTAACATTAACTTTAATGCAAGAATTGTATTGTGTGGTCAAATCTCATTATATAACAGTACTGAAATAGCTGTTGGACCAAGGTTACAACCCATGCTACTAACAAGAAGCGTATTAATGCAGGGATTTATTATAGGAAATTACGAAAGTCGTTTTCCTGAAGGATTGGAACAGTTAGGGCAATGGGTAAAAGAGGGTAAATTAAAATCTACTGAAACCATTGTACATGGGTTTGATAAATTACCAGCAGCCTTGCTAGGCCTGTTTAAAGGAGAGAATACAGGGAAGATGATAGTGGAGGCATAAATAAACCGTTGGGTGTAATTCAATTTTTATTTACTAATACTAATAAAATTAAAACATGAAAGATAAGTATCACTTTGTAGCCATTTCAGGAAGTTTAAGAAAGAAATCTTATAACACAATGGTGATAAAGTCGGCACAAAAACTTGCACCTGCAAACATTTTTATCGAACATATATCCATAGCAGATGTGCCTATGTACAATTTTGATTTGCATGAAAAGGTTTTTCCTGAGTCGGTTGAAAAATTATATTCTGCCATCAAAGCTGCCGACGCAGTTATTATAGTTACACCGGAATACAATTATTCTATACCGGGAGTGCTAAAAAATACAATAGATTTTCTTTCAAAACATCCTTCACAACCATTTAATAAAAAAGTAGTGGGTATCATAAGTGCGAGCCCCAGTTTGCTGGGCGGCGTAAGGGCGCAATATCACTTGCGGCAAATATTGGTTGCCCTAAATGCAATGACCATGAATATACCTGAAGTAGTAATCACTCAGGTAGATACAAAATTCGATAAGAGCGAAAATTTGACTGATGAAAAAACGATAACTTTTATAAAAAAGTTTATTGATGCGATGGCTGATTTTACTAAATTTTAAAGCATGATGCTCACCCCAAAATTATGGAAAATAAAATCACACCCACAACAAAAGCTCAAAAAATAACAAGAATACTATTCGGCATCTTTTTGATTTTTGCAGGAACAGGACATCTTACTTTTATGAGAACCGCGTTTTTGGCACAAGTGCCCAATTGGGTACCCATGAATGCGGATTTGGTTGTACTTTTATCTGGTGTGGTAGAAATAATTTTAGGTGCTTCATTGCTTTTTTTATCAAATCAACGAACTAAAGTTGGTTGGATAGTTGCATTGTTCTTAGCAGCAGTTTTTCCGGGAAATATTGCCCAATTGGCCAATCATAATTATGCTTTTGGTTTAAACTCCGATTTACTTCTATGGCTTCGTTTACCATTTCAACCACTTCTTATCGCATTAGTGTTATGGAGTACCGGAGCATGGAGAGAATGGAGAAACAAAGTTTAAACTATAAGTTAATACAACAATCCAATAATAATATTTCAATAAATAATTTAATTCATCTAAAAATAGAAAAAATGGAAAATTCAACAACAAAAGAAGACGTGTTAACCAAGGCTATTGAGAAACAAACAGTAAAAATGCCCTCAGATATTTTCTTATTTACAGCTATGGGTGCAGCAGCACTTTCCTTAGCACTAAAATGTATGGGAAAAAGTAAAAACGCAACCTTTGTAGGGCAATGGGTAGCCCCAATTTTAATTATGGGTGTCTATAATAAAATAGTAAAGCAAGAAGAAAGTAAGTAGAGTAATTTATTTTTTCGACAAAGTTTTATTGCCTAAAGATTAAAGCTATTCAATAACCATAATTGCTTTTAACAAAAAGGAGAAAATTAATCCGTTATCTAGATTGCAATGGCTGAATTGGTAGATGAAATAAAAATTGGGGGAAAAACTATGTATGCTATGGCGCATGATATGGTAAAAAGTGCAAAAGCAGCTGACTTGATTTATATTCTTGACAATAAACCAGGATTTTCACGGAAACAGAAAGGAAAAGTTATTTCCTTTTTTGACGGATCTGAAAAAATAAAGGATGAGATAACTTTAGAACGAATAAAAAAATTAAGTATTCCCCCTGCATGGGAGAACGTATGGATTTGCAAAGTGGCCAATAGCCATTTACAAGCCACTGGCTTTGATAAATTGCAAAGAAAACAATACAGATACCATGGTTTGTGGAATTCAATAAGAAAGCAAAGCAAATTCTATCGACTCCAAGAATTTGGGCTATTAATTCCAGTAATCAGAAAACAAATTGAAAAAGATTTACTCTTAAAGGGGTTTCCACAAGAAAAAATACTGGCAGCGGTTCTAAGCTTATTAGAAAGAACAAATATAAGGGTAGGCAATGCATTTTATGAAAAATTGTATGGTTCATTCGGCCTTACTACACTAAAAAATAAGCAAGTGCTTGTTAACGGAACAAGCCTTCAATTTTCTTTTAAAGGAAAGAAAGGAATTCAGCACAAGGTAACGCTTAAAAGTAAAGCTTTGTCCAAGATTGTAAAAGGATGTAAAGATATTCCGGGTAAGGAGCTTTTTGAATTTTATGATAACAGTGGGAATATTCAGAGCATTGATTCAGGCATGGTAAACAACTACATCAGTGCCATTACGAGTGGTGAATTTACTGCCAAAGATTTTCGAACATGGGCAGGAACTCTAAGTGCCTTGGAAGCATTTAAGGAACTTGGAAGTTTTGAAACAGCAACTGAAATGAATCAAAAAATTCATTCTGCTTTTGAGAAAGCGGCAAGGCAATTGGGCAATACCCCAACGGTTTGTAAAAACTATTATGTTCATCCGGTAATAGTCGAACTTTATAAAGAAAAGAAATTAGAAAAATATCTGGATGACCTAAAAGATACTGAAACATCTGATGGACTTAAGGAATTATTGCCGATAGAAAAAGTATTGTTAAAGATTTTAAAACGCTCTTGAAAAATCTATATAGGCAGTTTCTAAATTCAATACAGCAAATGATTTACGCATTAATTCAGATTATGGGTATCATCGCAGAAAGTATCACTGAATTGTCTTCTTTACCTCAATAGATAAAAATGATTTGCTGACAAAAAAGAAAACTAAACAGATATGATACTACAATTATCGGAACAAGTTGCTTGGCTTTTTCTAATTGCCTTACCAATAAGTTCCATTTCCTATACAGTAACCCATGAAGAAATATTTAAAGAACCTCGAAATTTTTGTAGTGAGAAATCCAAAACCTGCAAATCAATTTGGCAGCGCAAATTCTATTATATATTTACCTGTGAATATTGTTTCAGTCATTACGTTAGCATTGCATTTTTAATTATTACACAATACCATCTTTTGTTTGCTGACTGGCGTGGTTACCTGATTGGAGGTTTTGCACTTGTATGGATTGCCAATATTTACATGAGTATATTTGGCTTTGTTAGGGTTTGTATGAAAAAAGAAAAGATGGATTCAGATATTGAAGAATTGAAGCTGAAAGAAGTAAAGGAGAAGTTGAAAAAATAGTAAGAAAAAAAGGTCAAGGTCATTGGCATTAATATCTCTTAAATAATTTTTTTAATATATTTTATAAAATGGATTCAAATAATTCAAGTGAAGATTCCTCAAAACCTATTCTAAAAAATTCCAAATCTTCTTTAGCCATATCAAATTCTCAGGTAGCCGTAAACGCTATTGTAAATCTAGTAACCAAAATAGGAAGTATTTATTCAATAGTTAAATCAACTGATTATGAGTCTGATATTTATCGAAAGATCAACAAAATTGAAGAGGACATAAATAACATAGCAGATAACGCTCAGTAAGGATTATTAAATCTAAGAGAAATAGAAAAATCAGTAGGTGATATAGATGATTTATCAAATAATATTATTCGAAAAAAAGCATATAATCCATTAATTTCTGATGATTTGGTATTTATCACTCTTGCTCTAATATCGGTGCCTCTTATTCTAAGGGAAAATGGGTTTGGAATAAAGCTCGAGGGTTGGTTTAGTCATTGCAGTATTTTTATCAAAGTTTCTGTTTGGTATCAGCCCAGATTATAAAAAGTTAAATGATCTCTTGATTTCTGCCTTGTCGTTTTTTGTAGACTTCCTCGAGATTCAGCACTCCAATATTTAGCGGAAAGCTAAGAGGATGGCTAAAACACATTGTATTTGCCAAATAACTTTGTTTTTTTCCCTTGCAAAAATCCAAAATTAAATATATCCGTTTCATTAATCCCTTCTAATCGCCTATATTTAAAACTAGGAAGATCATTTACAGCTCACTAGAGGTTTTTAGACGAACTGCCGTTTGCAGTAAATCAGCAGACTGCAAAACCGATATTGAAAATTTCAACCGAAAACATTTTGCCTATCTTTTGAGTGTCAAAAAATAAATGAAAAAGCAAATTCACATAGATGTATAGTCCTAAAATAGTTTTACTCTAATTAGCTTAATACAAACTCACAATAAAATGCGTAAGATATACTTAATGCTTTGGCTGTTAGCTTTTCAAATTAATTTTTTATTTTCCCAAACACCCTTGTGGCAAAGCAAAGGTCGTATAGTTGTTAGTTCAGACGGTAATGAATATGATCATGATGATTGGGGAGGAACACCTTTATCATTAGCAATTATCTCTGCAAAAGGATTACAAGATAAATTGAGCATCTATATTTACAGTGATCATATTTGGGGAAGTAATCACGAGCATCCAGGTATCGATGGCATTTCACCTTATGCACAAATGAAGGAAAGCGCTATTCAGGGTGGCAAAATGTTCGACTTTAAAAAAACAAATTTTATTTGTGCAGTAGACAACCCAGAGGTCGCTTATGAAGCACTTAAAAATCAAATCAATCAATCTAGTGGCGATAATCCGCTGTTTATTGTAGTAGCTGGGCCAGTACAGGTTATAGGCGAGGCAATATCTAGAGCAGACGTCTCAAAAAGAAAATTCATAACCATTATTACCACTTCATCAGATTGGAATAACAGCCACGCAGACAAACCCTATTTAGCTTAGGAAAATGATTCTGGATGGATATTGGACGAAATAGAACAAATGGATGGTGGTTTAAAGATTGTAAAAATTGAGAATCAGAATCCTTTATTGAAAAGGAATTGGAGAGAATATGAATGGCTTATCAATGCGCCTGAGCGTAATCATCCTTACTATAAAAAGGGCAGTTGGAAATGGCTTTTTAAGAGACTTTTTTTAACAACAAAACCTGAAGGTGTAGACCGAGATTATTATTATGCGATTGATCCATCAGATGCTGGTAAGGTTATTTTTTTATTAACAGGTATTGCAAAAACAAGTCCTCAATTGGTTTACTAATTGATACGAAATCCTTCACGAAAATAGTGGAGATTTAATAGTAGTAGAATCTTGAGGATAACTACAAGGAAATCCTTTCAAATTCAATTGATACAATTGTTAAACTCCTAAAGAATAAAGTTGGTATAAAATTGAAATTACTGAAGCAGGTCGAATAACTACCCATCACACTTTACAATCTTTTTGCCAAAAGCCCTCTGTCCAATGATTTATCAAATAAATGTGCCGATATATTAAAACCACAATACTTTCAATTAATTTCCCCTTTTGCATTCTTAATCGGAATTTTACTGATCTATTGTGTTTATTAATTGAAAAGGCAATGTAGCATCGGTTTAGTAATATGATGGTCGAAGTGCTTCTAAAATATATTTGTAGTAAATGAAACACTTGAAATTCTGATGATCTTTAGTACCAAAAATCCACTACATCACCACGCTGCAAACCCTTAGTTGCTATAATATGGATATACTTAGCTATTACTCTAAAGTAAACGATAAAATCAAGCAAGGAGAATTAAATTCGCTTTCATCTTTACAACTAGACAAACCAGAATTTTTCAATTGGGTCGAAGACATTTTCTATCCTTTTAATGTTCGTGAACATGGGAATTCAGATGCGCTGATATGGAAATATAAAGACCTTCAAAAGGTATTTTCATTTCAAGCGATTTATAATGCTTCAAACCAATTGGTTAATTACATCAGCAAGCATGGCGGTCAGAAGGGAGATACTCTTTATTCAGTTTTACCACTGATACCCGAAAACTGGATAAGCTTATTATGCGCAATTAAAGGAGGCTTCATAATAATGCCAACCGCTACGAACCTGACGACTCATGACCTTTTACAAAGATTTAATACACTGCTACCTAAAATAATTATTGCTCACGTGAACCAAGTTGATCTAATTGATGAAGCAGAAAAGATTCATGGGGGCCAAATAGAACTAAAAATTAGTATCGGGGGTAAAAATAAAGGCTGGCTAAGTTTTGAAGATATTTATGATGAGGAAACGGAAGCAAGTTCTGTAAGAACTAAATCTGATGATCCCTTTTTATATTTCTTTACTTCCGGAACAACCGGTTTACCGAAAATTGTTGTTCATACACATTTTACCTATCCTTTTGGGCATTTAACTACATCTTCTTGGTTGGGATGCATTCGAGGAGATATTCATTATAATATTTCTTCGCCTGGTTGGGCAAAATTTGCATGGAGTAGCTTTTTTGCACCTTGGAATTGTGGTGCAACAGTATTTGCCTACCAAACCGACAGTTTCCTTGCCGAAGAGCAATTACAGGCAATGGAAGCACATAAGATTACGACCTTTTGTGGATCGCCTACAGTATTAAGAATGCTGATTCAGGAAGATATAAGTAAATACAAATTAAGTTTAAGATCATGTTGTGCTGCCGGAGAGCCATTGAACCCCGAGGTAATCGATAAATGGGAGAAAGCTACGGGTGTTACTATTCGTGATGGTTATGGGCAAACCGAAACAACTGCTTTGATTTGTAATTTATTGGGAAATCATATGAAACCTGGCTCAATGGGAAAGCCCACTTTTTTATATGATATCGGTATCTTTGATGATGATGGGCATGAGGTAGCCCTCTTTGAAGAGGGTGTAATTTGTGTGCGATTAAATAACAAAAATAACAACGGACTATTTATTGAATACCTATATGATCAGGAAAGAACTTTAGAGGCCTTCAAGCATAATTTGTACTATACAGGTGATAAAGCATATAAAGACAAGGATGGCTATATTTGGTTTGTGGGTAGAAATGATGATGTAATCAAGGCATCTGGTTATAGAATTGGCCCTTTTGAAGTAGAAAGTGCGCTTATAGAACATGAAGACATCATAGAGTCTGCTGTGGTAGCAAGCCCTCACGCAACAAGGGGGTATGTTGTCAAGGCATTCATTATGCTTCGTGAAGGTGTCCAGCCGAGTAAGATCCTAGCTGATAATATCTTTTCATTCGCTGATAATCGTTTAACAAAATATAAAGTCCCTCGAATAATAGAGTTTCCTGATTCCTTACCCAAGACGATTAGTGGTAAAATCCGTAGGATAGAACTTAGGGTTGATGAAGTTAGCCACCGACAAAATCCAGTGGATAAGGAACATGAATATTTCCACAAAAAATATAAGTAAATAAAGTAAAGAGCTGCAAATGTGCTCCAAAGAGATATTTGTGCAAGGTTCAATCCCGAAAGTTTTCGGGTTGCTTCAAAGAAAAATTTATGATAAAAATTCATTTTTCACCGAGTGTTAAACCTAAAAAAGCAAGCTTAACAAGTCGAAATATGCAAATTAAAAATATCCTTCTAATAGTATCAGGCTTTTCATTGTCTTCTTTAATGAGTTATGCTCAGAAAAAACCACATCCTAATATTATTATTATCATCACCGATGACCAGAGCTATGGAGATCTTGGTATAACAGATAATCCACATGTGAAAACTCCCGTAATTGATAAACTTGCCATCGAAAGTATTCGCTTTAATAATTTTTACGTGTTGCCTGTATGTGCCCCAACACGCTCGAGCCTTTTGACAGGACGCTATTCATTGCGTACAGGAATTACAGATACCTATAATGGTGGAGCAGTAATGGCATCAAACGAGGTCACTATCGCTGAAATGTTAAAGCAAGCAGATTACAAAACCGGGGTTTTTGGTAAATGGCATTTAGGCGATAATTATCCAAGCAGCCAAATACAAAACCTTATACTTATTTAAAACAAAGTGAAGCAGGATATTGCCATAGTATGGTTTAAAAGAGATTTGCGTTTCACAGACCATGAAGCGCTCTACTTTGCCCAAAAGCAAAGTTTACCAGTTCTGCTACTTTATTGCTTCGAACCTAGTGTAATGAACTATGGGGATAGCGATGTTCGTCATTGGCGATTTATATATCAAAGCTTAAATGAAATGCAAACAAAGCTTGCTGATTTAACGGCACAGATTGCTGTATTTCATGACGAGGCTATTCATGTTTTTAAAACCTTAGAAAAAAAATACCATATCAAAACAATTTTTTCACATCAGGAAATTGGAAACAAAATTACTTATGATAGAGATCTTAGTGTTAAACAATTTTTTCTAGATAATAACATTGAATGGAGAGAATATCAACATAATGGTGTTGTAAGAAAACTAAAATCCAGAAAAGATTGGGAAAAACTTTGGAAACAGAAAATGCAAGAAACTCCAAAGTTAATAAATGAAAACGATTGGAATTTTTTAGTGTTAGATAAAGATTTTTACGAAACTAGTAAAGGACCTGAATTGAATGCTGAAATCACAAACAACAATACATCATTCCAAACGGGTGGTGAGTCGTATGCATGGAAGTATTTACAAAGTTTTTTAAAAGGACGGTATCTAAATTATTCAACCCATATCTCAAAACCTGCATTGAGTCGCAAAGGCTGTAGCCGAATTTCACCTTATCTCAGCTATGGAAATATAAGTATGCGGATGGTTTATCAATTTACAATGCAAAACTACGCTCAATCAAGCAATAAAAGGGCACTTTCTAATTTCGTTTCACGTTTGCACTGGCATTGTCATTTTATGCAAAAATTTGAAGACGAATGTCGAATGGAATTTGAAAACGTAAACAAAGCCTATGATACTTTATTAAAACCAAAAAACGAAGCGTATATCTTGGCCTGGCAAAGAGGACAAACTGGTGTTCCTCTGATAGACGCTTGTATGCGATGTCTAGTTACAACAGGATACTTAAATTTTAGAATGAGGGCAATGGTGGTTTCGTTTTTTGTATTTAATCTTTGGCAAGATTGGCGGGAATTACATTTTCTGGCAAGGCAATTTTTAGACTATGAGCCTGGTATACATTACCCACAATTACAAATGCAATCAGGAGTTACAGGCATAAATACTATCCGAATATATAATCCTATCAAAAACTCGCAAGACCATGATGAAGAGGGTGTTTTTATTAAAACCTGGGTTCCTGAATTGAAAGATTTACCAGTATCGTTGATTCATGAACCTTGGAAAATGAATTTAATGGAAGAAATTATTTATAATACAATTATTGGTAAAGATTATCCTAGGCCAATAGTAGATATTGAAGTCACCAGAAAAGCGGCAAGCGAAGTAGTGTGGAGCTTTAGGAAAACTTCGGAAGTAAAAAAAGAGGCAAATAGAATTTTAAAAAAGCATGTAAATACTTCTCATAATTTAAAATCTAAAAGAAAAATTTAAAATGAGTATGCTAAGCGTAAAAAAAGGAGATTTGCCAAGTAAGATATGTGTTGTATGTAAACGACCATTTATTTGGCGAAAAAAATGGGAAAAAGAATGGAACAATGTAAAATATTGCAGTGATAAATGCCGAATGAATAAAAACAAACTATGATTAAAGGTATCATTATTTCATCATTAATTATTTTAGATGAATTTATTTGGAAAGATTGAGACTTTACTTTAATAAAAATTAACAAAATTGGCTTAAATAAAGAAATTTAAACTAAAGCATTAGCTAATGGAAACATACAAAATTCAAATCATTGAAACCATTATAGTCTTGACAGGGTATATAATTGTCCATTACGTAACTAAAATTTTTGTCAACAATTCATTAAAAAATACACATTTGCAGCGTGGCAGAAGAAAGATTATTATCAAAGCTGTTCACATTTTATCTTTTCTAACAGCCATAATTCTATTTTCTGCTATTTGGGGGCTTAAACAAAATCAAATAGCTGTTTTTGTTGGAACAATTCTAACTGTACTGGGCATCGCCTTTTTTGCGACATGGTCATTACTCTCCAATATTACTTCAAGCTTATTATTGTTTTTTAACCATCCAATAAAAATTGGTGATGCGATAAAAGTATTAGATAAAGATTACCCAGTAGAAGGCGAAGTTTCTGATTTGACGTACTTTTTTGTTCATCTTAAAACAGAAAGTGGAGAAATAATCACAATTCCAAACTCTATTTTACTTCAAAAATCGGTTTGTATTTTTGAAAAGAATAATAATCCAAAATCCATGTCCGAATGAAACAAGTATTACTAGCACTAGTTATTCTTATTTTATCAGCAAACATGTCTGTTGCTCAAAATTTTGACTTGGGAAGTTGGAACATTTTGAATTTGAAATATAATGTTAACGACAAATGGAGTGTATTTGGTGAAGCTCCATTACGTTCGTTAAAATTTTACACTAACTTTCACTACTATGAATACAAAGGAGGCGTAAATTATAAATTTCACAAAAACGCCACCTTTTCTCTCGGTGCAGGTAGTTATCAGACCTATAAAGAGGGTGGTAATTTCGTTTTACCCAAAAACAACGATGAATTTAGAATTTGGCCACAACTGATTATTTTTCAATCGTTAAACAAACTTAAAATAGAGCAGAGATAACGGGCAGAACTTAGATTTACAAGTAATGGTTATCGCAATCGTTTCAGGTATAGATTAGGTTTAGCCTATCCTTTTGGTAAAGAAATTAATAATTATAAACCTTTTCAAATTACTGCTAGTAATGAACTGTTTTTTACAGATAAAGAACCATATTTTGAAAGAAATAGAATGTTAATAGCTTTTAATTACAAACCTTCAAAGTCGACAACATTACAAGTTGGCTATTTACACCAATTTGACTACAAAATTAACGATGAAACTGGACGAGACTTTTTACAAATAGGTTACTTTATTGAATTATTTAGAAAGCAGTCAACCAACAAAAATTATGAAATCGACTTAAAGGATAACTAGTATAGTAACTCGGAAAGTAAAACTAAACAAAGACTATAGTTTAAAAGCAAACTGGATTAGAAATAGTGGTAATAATCCTCCCCCCTAGCAATTTCAAGGCCTTAGAATGGAATTATTGAAATAACCTTTCAGAATCTTTAACTGTAGGATACACAAACCCATCCCTTCCGAAAAATTCAATTGACGTTTTGCCAAATAAAAACTGAAAGGGTCATTAATTTGGACTATATACAACAAACCTTTTCCTTAACAAACACCTTTCATCCAGCAAATTAAATGTGTGAATTATATAACTCACATCAATAATTGTGTAACACTCATTTATTAGAATAACTGCATCTTTATTCTGTTGGCACACTTTATACCAGAGTGAATTTAATTGAATTATAAAAACGCAGCTTAGTAACTCAAATAAATAATTGAGAATAGACTAATTATTTCATTTATGAAAAAGAATCTTCCACTACACTTATACGGCGCAATTATAATCCTTGCAGGCGTTTTTCTTCTATTTTCCAATTATAGCTCCTTTAACGCGATAAGAATCACATTAGGCATAACCCTAACCATTGGGGCTATACTTTCTTTTATAACAGCTTTCTCTCGTCAAAGAAAACAAGTTGAATTTGCTTATCATGAAATGCATGCTTTGGGAATGATAGTTTATGGAGTCTCTGTTTTGTTTTTGACTAATACATTCGAAACATTAATATATTTTACTTCTTTCTTATTTATTTTCTATGCATTCTCAGAAATTATTTTTTGCAATTGGCTATTCAACTTAGGGGGAAAAGTTATTTATAAAATCGTTATTATTCGCTTGCTTTTAGGGTTAATGGTAGGTATGGGCGTTGTTGTATTAATGTACTATCCCGACCTCAATGAGAAAATAGATTTAAGAGGTTTTGGATTGCTTTTTATTCTAATTGGCATAAACATCTTGCTTTACGTACCCATTATGAAACCTAGAGATATAATAGAACCTATTTAACTAATTGTGATGATTCACCATAATCAAACTTATAGAACAAGAAATAAGGTAATTCTGACATTGAATATAGCTGATGTAGAAAACAACAATTCTTAAAAAAGCAAAATGAAAACGAAAATACAATTTGAGCAGGCTATTATAAGCATCACCACCACAATTCATAGGGAATATCCAGAGCTATCTGGATACATCATTGCAAACCCTGTGAACGATTCAGAAAAAGAAGAAATAAATATCAAAAATCTGAAAGATTACTACAATTCTTTAGAGACTCATGTAAAAACGCACCTAGACACAACAGCCAACAAAAGCGTTGAAATGCCTCAATTCCCGGGATATCCGCTCTATCCGGCTTCAGATGACATCTACCAAAAGAATAAGCAAGAGGTTAATCTAAACCCGGAAGATCCCACAAAAAACAAAGTGCCGAATGAAATAAAAGGCTCAATGAATGAAAAAGATTTTAACGACGATATGTCCGGTGATGATTTAGATATTCCTGGATCAGAATTGGATGATTTACAAGAAAGTATTGGCAGTGAAGATGAAGAAAATAATTATTACAGTTTAGGAGGAGATAATCACAACGATTTGGAAGAAAATAAGGATAAATGAAAAAGAATAAACCAAAGAAAATAAATTATGAAAATTCAATTTAACACCGACAAAACAATAAGTGGAGATGAAAGAAATCAGGAATATTTTACTTCTCAAATAGCAGATGCATTAAATAGATTTCAGTCTCATATTACAAGAATAGAAGTTCATTTGTCAGATCAAAATGGGAAAAAAGAAGGAATGAATGACATGCTATGCTTACTGGAAGCTAGAATTGAAGGTAGACAACCACTAGCTGTCTCTTGTCAGGCCGATAACGTTGAATTAGCTGTGTCGGGTGCGATTGATAAACTTGAAACTACTTTAGAATCCATTTTTGGGCGAATGCAGCATCATACAAAATAATTTGATGACGCTAAAAATGAGTACAGATAAATAATATCAGTGCAAATGCCCCAAGTGAATATCACCTTTTCACACCACAATAAAAATTAAAATGGAATCACACTATTATAATGTAGATATAAATTGGGAAAACAGTCGCAAAGGCATTGTGTGTTCTCCTGAATTGAACAGCATGAATGGGATATGCATAGAAGTTGCAACTCCACCGGAATTCCCCAAAGGAATGGCAGGAATTTGGACTCCCGAACATTTATTTGTGGCTGCTGTCAGTGCTTGTTTAATGACTACTTTTTTAGCCATAGCTGAAAATTCCACACTGGATTTTACAAGTTTCAGTTGTGCGGCAAAAGGCAAGTTAGAAATGATTGAAGGTGAATTAATGATGAGTGAAATCCTACTTAAACCTATTGTTGTTATCCATAATGAAATGTATTCAAATAAAGCAATGCGCATTGTAAAAAAAGCTGAAAATTCTTGTTTGATAGCCCGTTCCATTAAGTCAAAAATTACTACAGAAATAAGTATTCAGGTAAAACCCCTGTTAATCGAAAGCATATGAATAAACCACATATTCTTATTCTCGATTGTCATTTTAGCTGATTAACAACGGCCAGATCCATTCATGCTACTAAAAACAAAGCTGGTATTACGATCAACGACCGCAAATCTTTACTCACCTTTGTGCCGAATATTCCTAAGCAGGTTTTGCCATTAAGTGATCTTAAATGGGACCAAACGGTAATCCAATTCTTACGATTTTAAAGATTATAGCACCAAAACACTATACTAAGGTTCTTTTCCTATATGCAACCAATAGCATTTTACTATTTTTATACTCATCCCATTTAAAAAATTCTTAAAGATTTACCATCCAAAACAAATCCGTTAGACATCTAATTTTGGAACTTAATATAGATATACTTGTGATGTTTACTATTAATATATCTATTTGTAATATAAAATATCAACAGCATGAAAACTATATCCTTGAAAATGGATGAATCGATTTTCGCTGAGACCGAAAAGTTACTTGCTATCATAAAGAAACCAAGAAATCGCTATATCAATGAAGCGATAGAGTACTAAAACAAACAACAAAAAAAGGTGGTTCTTGAAAAGAAGCTTAGAAAAGAATCGGAACTGGTAAAATCGGAATCAATGCTTGTACTTAAAGAGTTTGAAGACTTAGGATATGCAGACTAAACAATTTGAGATTTGGATTGCTGACCTAAATTCACAAATAGGAATTGAGCCCGGAAAAACACGACCTGTTCTTATTGTTCAAACAAATTTATTAAATAGTATTCCTCATCCTTCAACAATAATATGTCCGATATCTACTAATGTGAAAAAAGTTGGAGACTTACCTTTAGATTTGGCTGAATTGGTTCAGGAAAATATAAAAATAATTCTAGATTGTTAGGACTTCAGAATCGGGTAAACTGCTTCATCTAAATAGTCCAAATTCGTATTCCTGAAAAAAAACACATAAAATAAGTTTGCCTTTTCTGCAAATTCGCTAATTTAAAATACGCTTAAACCCCCCAATAACGAAGCTCTCCTTTTAAATCCTAAACCCTTATCTTTAAACCAATACGGTCAACATCTGATTTATGAAAATTCTACTCACCGGCGTAACCGGATATATAGCACAAAGATTATTGCCCGTTTTATTGGAAAATGAACATGAGGTTATTTGTTGCGTTAGAGATAAGAATAGATTTAACCGGAAAAATTATTTGACTTCAAATCTTTCTGTAATTGAGGTTGATTTTTTGAAGAAAGCAAGTCTGGAGCATATTCCAAATGATATTGATGTAGCATATTATCTCATCCATTCCATGTCGTCACAAAGGGGCGACTTTGAAAATATGGAGGAAGTATGTGCTGAAAATTTCAAAAATCGCATTGAACAAACAAATGCCAAACAGGTAATCTACCTTAGCGGGATCAGCAATGCCGACGAATTGTCAAAGCATTTAACCTCACGAAAAAATGTGGAAACCATTTTGTCTGGTTCTAAATTTGCACTCAGTACCCTAAAAGCAGGTATCATTGTCGGTTCTGGCAGCGCTTCCTTTGAAATCATTCGCGATTTGGTAGAGAAATTACCCTTTATGATAACTCCCCGCTGGTTGAATACAAGATCACAACCAATAGCCATTCGTAATGTGGTGGAATTTTTAAATGGTGTGATTGGCAAATCCGAAACCTATAATAAGAGCTATGATATTGGCGGACCTGACATCTTAAGTTACAAAGAAATGCTGCTCCGTTTTGCAAAAATACGTGGATTAAAGCGGCGCATTGTGATTGTACCGGTAATGACTCCAAAAATTTCTTCTTACTGGTTATATTTTGTTACAGCCACATCCTATGCGCTTGCAAAGAATTTAGTAAACAGTATGAAAGTTGAAGTGATTTGCAAACCCAATAATCTGGCTGCGCTTTTGGGTATTCAATTGATTGATTTTAATACCTCAATAAAGCTTGCCTTCGACAAAATAGAACAAAATCAGGTGCTTTCCAGCTGGAAAGATGCGCAAACAAGTGATATTTTTAGAGAAGGCTTTTCCAAATTGATTGAAGTGCCGGTAAACGGATGCTTTAAAGACATTCGCACCATTAAGGTTAAAGACAGTGAAGCTTCACTTGAAAAAATATGGTCTATTGGCGGTAAAAGTGGCTGGTATTACGGAAACTGGTTATGGAAAACTAGGGGATTTCTTGACCAGCTTGCAGGTGGTGTTGGAATGCGCAGAGGAAGAAAAAGTGATACAGAAATAGTTTCTGGTGATGCCCTTGATTTTTGGCGTGTACTGATAGCAAATAAAGAAGAAAAACGATTGCTTTTGTATGCTGAAATGAAATTACCCGGCGAAGCATGGCTGGAGTTTAAAATTGACGAAAAAAATATCCTTTCCCAAACTGCCACTTTTAGGCCCTTAGGCGTTTTAGGCCGACTTTACTGGTATGCAGTTCTTCCTTTTCATGGCTTTATATTTAAAGGTATGTTAAATAAAATTGCAGGATAAACTCGCGGTTTAGCAAAATTCTGCTACTAAGATCCTTAGGGTCAGGGATAAATAAAATTGATTAATTAATGTGTGAAATATGTAACATTTTCCAAAAGTTATATAAGAAAAGTGTTGTTTACAAAGCCAACTTTGTGGTACAGTTTTAGCTATTTATTAATAATCATTAATCATTTCAAATTTAAAGAAACGTTCAGAAAAAAATAATATTAAATTTTGTTTAGCAGGATTTCAGGATATGTCAGGTTGGCGCAATGGGCACCAAAAACACTGTGATTTTCCAACCTTCTCACAGTGGCCAACGAAATGGCAGGCGAGTTTGTAGCCCATTTATCAGAAGTCCCGCTAAACAAAATTTATTTAAAGCAAAAATTAATATAAAGTAAAATGAACACTTCTGCATCTGGGCTAATTGATAGCAATATAACTTCAGGCGAAAATAAATCTTTTTGGACAGCATCAACTAAGCCAATTAATTTTGAAAAACTAAAACAAAATATAGAAACCGATATTTTAATTGTAGGTGGTGGCATAGCAGGACTTACAACTGCGTATTGTTTATTAAAAGCAGGACGGAAAATAAATTTAGTAGAAGATGGATACATAGGCAGCGGAGAAACGGGCAGAACAACAGCGCATATTACCTGTGCACTTGACGATCGTTATTTTGAACTTGAAAAAATATTCGGAAAAGAAAAAGCAATGCTTGCAGCCAATAGCCACATGGAAGCAATTCAGTTTATAGCAAATACAGTTAATCACGAAAACATTGATTGCAATTTTAAACGAGTTCCTGGATATTTATTTTTAAGCGAAAGCGATACAAAAGAAACACTGGAAAAAGAATATGAAGCAACAAAAAATGCGGGACTGCTCACAGAAATGTTAAAACAAGTTCCCTCCTTAGCATTCGAAGAAGGAAAATGGTGCATTAAATTTCCTGAACAAGGTCAGTTTCATATAATGAAATATTTAAAAGGTCTCACAGATGCAATCATAGGCATGGGAGGAAAAATTTACACTGAAACAAAAGCGGTAGAAATTTCCAAAGACGGAGCAAAAGCAAATGGGTTTGAAATAAAAGCAAAACATATAGTAGTTGCCACAAACACACCCGTCAACGATTGGGTTGTGATGCACACTAAGCAATGGGCTTACCGTACCTATGTTATTGCAGCAAAAATTCCGAAAGGAAAATTACCTTACGCTTTATGGTGGGACACAGGAAATAATAATTCTAAATGGATTGGGGCACCTTATCATTATGTGCGCTTGCAAGAACTTGATAAAACAAATGATCTTTTAATTTCTGGTGGCGAAGATCACAAAGTTGGACAAGCTGATGATGAAAATATTCCCGAGGAAGAAAGATATAGTAAACTCATTGACTGGACTAAAAAAAGATTTCCAGCAATGGGGAATCTTGAATACAAATGGTCAGGCCAGGTGATAGAACCAATAGATTCAATGGCATTCATCGGCAAAAATCCAGGCAACGAAAATATTTACATCATCACAGGCGATTCAGGAAATGGTATTACACACGGAACGCTTGGCGGAATTATTTTAACCGACATCATCACCGGAAAAGAAAATCCTTGGATAGATTTATACAGCCCTTCACGAATAACTTTTAACACTGCAGGTAATTATCTACACGAAGTAGGAAACATGGTTGCTCAATATGCGGATTGGGTTACCAAGGGCGATGTAAAAGATGCCGATGAATTAAAACCGGGGCAGGGAGGAATAATTTCATCAGGCATGAAAAAAATTGCCGCTTACCGGGATGAACAAAATAACCTGCATACCTGCACAGCAGTATGTCCGCACCTTGGAGCAATCTTACAATGGAATGCAGAAGAAAAATCTTTTGATTGCCCCGCACACGGTTCACGGTTTACTACTGAAGGAAAAGTAATCAATGGTCCGGCAACTTCCGATTTAAAAAAATTAGAAATCAAATAAGAAAAAAGCCTCCAGTAATCTCATTCCATTGACCAGGCACTGAACAACACGATTTGAAAGGTAAATGGAAAAGAACTAAAAGAAAAATCCTGATTAATTAAATTCTTTTAAATATAAATCATGGCAAAAAAGAAAATTGAAAATAAAGTTGTCAATAAAAAAGTAAGCGCCCTACAATCTAATACTCAAAATAGTGAAGGTCAGATGATATCCACAAATCAGGGGTTATTAATCAATGACAATCAAAATTCACTGAAAGCAGGCGAAAGGGGTGCAACTTTATTGGAAGATTTTATTTTGCGTGAAAAAATCACACACTTCGACCATGAAAGAATTCCTGAACGAATTGTTCATGCCCGTGGCTCTGCTGCACATGGAATTTTTGAATTGTATAAACCCATTGCACAATATACCAAAGCAAAATTTTTAAATGATATTTCTAAGCCTACACCTGTATTCGTAAGGTTTTCTACCGTTGCAGGTTCAAGAGGATCATCTGATTTGTCCCGTGATGTAAGAGGGTTCTCTGTAAAGTTTTATACCGAAGAAGGCAACTACGATTTAGTAGGTAATAATATGCCTGTATTCTTTATCCAAGATGCAATAAAATTTCCTGATTTAATTCATGCAGTTAAGCCCGAACCACATAACGAAATTCCGCAAGCCGCTTCGGCACATGATACCTTTTGGGATTTTATTTCTCTTATGCCCGAAAGCACACACATGATAATGTGGGTAATGAGTGACCGTGCCATTCCACGCAGTTTAAGAATGATGGAAGGTTTTGGCGTACATACATTCCGCTTGATAAATGACAAAGGTGTTTCACATTTTGTAAAATTTCATTGGAAACCATTATTGGGAATTCACTCTGTTGCATGGGACGAAGCCCAAAATATTTCAGGCAAGGACCCCGACTTTCATCGAAGGGATTTATGGGAAGCCATCGAAAGCGGGGCATTTCCTGAATGGGAACTTGGTGTTCAAGTTATTCCTGAAAAAGACGAACATAAATTTGAATTTGATTTGCTTGACCCCACTAAATTAATTCCCGAAGAAATTATTCCTGTACAACGTATTGGCAAAATGACGCTGAACCGAAACCCTGATAATTTCTTTGCCGAAACAGAACAGGTTGCATTTCATCCCGGACATTTAGTGCCAGGCATTGATTTTACAAATGACCCTTTATTACAAGGAAGATTATTTTCTTATACAGACACACAATTGTCAAGATTGGGAAGTCCAAATTTTCATGAAATACCTATTAACAGGCCGCTTGTTCCCGTAATGAATAATCAGCGTGACGGACACATGCGGCAAACCATCAACAGCGATAAAACAAGTTATCAGCCTAACACAATCAGCAATGGTTGCCCATTTCAGGCAAAAGCAGTTGACGGAGGTTTCACAAGCTTTCAGGAACGCATTGATGCTAAAAAAATCCGTGAACGTAGTCGCAGTTTCTTTGACCATTTTAGTCAGGCAACTTTGTTTTTTAATAGTCAATCAGAATACGAAAAGAATCATATCATCAATGCACTTACTTTTGAATTAGGAAAATTAGAAAGCAATGCCATTCGTGAAAGAATGCTAGGCATACTCACACAGGTTGATAAAACTTTAGCATCAAAGGTGGCTGATGGTTTAGGAATGTCAGTTCCCAAACAACCAATATATCCAATCAATCACAGTGTTCCAGCTGATGGAATTCAAAAAAATTATGAGCCGGTAAAAATGAAACAAAGCATTGAAAAGTCTGATGCTTTGAGTATGGCAAACACTTTAAAAAATTCTATTAAGACAAGATCTATAGCCATCCTTGCAGCAAACGGAGTAGATGAAGATTCTTTATTAGAAACGAAAAACGCACTTGAAGCCGAAGGAGCATTAACAAAGATCATTACACATAAACTGGGAAGCATTAAAGGAGCAACAGGGAAAGAAATAAAAGTTGACCAGAGTTTTCTCAATACATCTTCAGTATTATTTGATGCTGTGTATATTCCATCAGGAGCAAAAAGTGCCAGCTCATTAATTGCCGAATCAGATGCGATAGATTTTGTAAACGAAGCATACAAACATTGTAAAGCCATTGCGGCTAATGGTGACGGAGTTGATTTATTAAACCAATCCTATGCTGCTAATAAACTGAGCGATGCAGGATTAATCATTGATAAGTCCGTAAAAGATTTTATTAAAGCAATTGCACAACACCGCTTTTGGGAAAGAGAAAAAGTAAGGGAAGTGCCTGCATAAAGGCTAAATTTAAATTTAAATAACTTGAACAATTTATTCAGAACTATTATTGCAGGATATGGCGCAAAAAAACTAGGAGGAGGGTGCCTTGGTACTATAATTCTTTTTATTATTATTTTTGCGCTTCTCAAAAATTGTTAATACTAAGATTTCACTTAGCTGCAACGTTACAATTAATCCAAGAGCTTTACTCCAAGCCACTTTTACAGTTTGACAAATCAAACCATTCGTTGATGAGCAGCCGCTAATATCGGAATAAGGCTCATTGAGGTCTTCATACAACCATTTGTGCAAAGTCAAGTATTTGTGCTTGGGGGAAGTTTACAAAAGTGGGAAGGCTACAATTGCCCCCATTTTTTTATCTCTCAAGAAATTGTAAATGATATATTCTTTCACATTAGTTCTATAAGCCTTTCGGCAGCTTAACGCTCATCTAAAGGCGTGGAGAAATCTGTTGAAAAGAACCTACCGATTTGAATGGAAGAAAAAACGAAAAAATCATGCAATTTGAAACAGATTCCTCTTCGTGCCTCATTCGGAATGACGTCCAACTACCGTCATTTCGAACACGCGAGTAATACCCTTCCATTTGCTAAAATCTTGATGTGTGGAGAAATCTGTTGAAAAGAACCTACCGATTTGAATGGAAGAAAAAACGAAAAAATCATGCAATTTGAAACAGATTCCTCTTCGTGCCTCATTCGGAATGACGTCCAACTACCGTCATTTCGAAC
>Ga0209702_10003113_pt1 | contig 26969 bp, 30 predicted proteins | sample FRY01_FD_187210 | JGI IMG/M metagenome (GOLD analysis project Ga0209702, IMG submission 187210) | Freshwater microbial communities from Lake Fryxell liftoff mats and glacier meltwater in Antarctica - FRY-01 (SPAdes) (version 2) | ecosystem: Environmental > Aquatic > Freshwater > Ice > Glacier... | reverse complement strand
TAAGCGGCAGGCTGCATCAGATACTCGTGCAGAGAAGGCGCAGGCTGCATCAGATACTCGCGCAGAGAAGTCGCAGGCTGCTGCAGCTGCTCTTGCATATAATCGGCAGTATGCATCAGATACTCGCGCAGAAGCGGTGCGGGTGGCATCCAATCAGAAGGAGGAGGGCAGGCGCAAAGCGACTGCCTATAGCGGTGTCGTGGCCGCGGCTGCGAATACCGGGCAAATTAAACCAGAGCTCGTCCCCTGGCTTCTTCGACAGATTGAAATGGGTAATCTCGGGGTAGTGGATAGTGTAATTGATGACCCAGTTAAGCACGGAACATGGCAGTTCAACGCTGGTGTTCCTGTTGGTGATAAATCAACGTGGATCACGCCTGTCGGGTTTTCCAAACCAATTGAGGCGTGGCCGGATGGTAAGGGTGGTTTTGTTACGCCAGACGGGAAGCGGTTCACCAAGGAATCGGCTAAGGTTGTTGATTCTAAGACAGACCCCCTGGATGACACATACAAGATTATTCGTGAGGGCCTTGATGAGGCGCTTTGGAAGTCACCACCGGGTTCTAAGGCGGGGTATCGGCCAGTTATCGACCCAAATGTGGCGGCAGTGCAGCTGAGAGAGGCTCTTATGCGTCTACGCAAGAATGGACAAGAGGACGACCCTGCGCGGTACATGTCAGCTATCAATGCTATCGCAGTTAAGGCTAAACCGGGTGAACTCCATATCGGTAAGGTTGTCGAGTTAGCTACGCTAAACACATCAATCTTCTCAGACAACGATAAGATGTTCACTTCAGAAGGCAAACTGATTGCTGGGAGCATGATGGGCACAGTAGCGAAGGACATTAGGGATGTGTTCAAGAACGACGAAAAGAAGTCCAGGGAGTTCTTAGCCGAAGTGGCTGCTTCTTGGTCTCAGGAGAAGCCTGACCGCGTTATCAAGGATAACCTGCGCAAAAATATAAATAGAAATGACCCGCTGTACAGTAAGGTCGACGAGGCACCTAGCGATTTCTGGGCCTACACGTACTACAAGCTTTCTAAGCAAAAATAAGGAGTCAAAATGGAATACCTGCCGTTACTTTCGGAGACAGAGGAAGAGCGACCCTTACAGGTTGTGTTTACGGATGATAGCGGCAGGAAGATCCCAGTCAAGGCGCATGATGCGGACACCTACTACGACGCCAAAGGCAAGGGATACCGAGATGTCGGATTCAATGCAGCTGAAACAATCAAGCTTACACCTACGGGTGGCATCGCGGTTGGATCCAAGATGGGGGAGCTACAGAGCAAGCTAGCGCAAGAGCTCACCAATCAGTATGGGTTTACCAATATAAAGAAGCAAGGTACCGATATATTTAACCGTGACCTCGTCAAGAGGACCAACGGTTCGCAAGGGATTGATGACTTCTTGATTGCTAATGGGATTATTAAGCCTAACCAGAACACAACGAGGGCTCAAATGGATGCCCTCACCTTCCAAGAGCTTGACTCGGCGCTGAATCCCGCGTCTGATAATACGCCTGTTGGGAAGGCCAGGGCGCTAGTGAACAACCTCCTGAGAGAGGGCACGACCATCGTACGACCCATGCTGAATACCGCTGAGGAGTACCAAGACTGGAAGTCAGCCACTAGCAACAAAGGGCTTGGTCAGCAATCCGAAACTATAAAATTTATGGAGGACCGCCTTAAGAGTCCCAACCTATTAGCCAGTGATCGCCCAGCACTGGTAAAACAGCTTGCAGCCACTAGGGAGGCTTACCAACGCAACCTAAACCTACCGACTGACCTCTACCTTGGGTCAGTTCAAGGCCAAAACGAGGGCCGATCCACCGAGTTTGGTAGGGCCGGGCGCATCGGATTGCTCGGGCTGAAAGATTCTTTGGCCAACTTTAAAGAGTACTTCGGTGACCTCGTTGGCTCGAATACCCTTCAGGAAGCCGGTAAAAACGACACCAAAGACAACGACCGTGAGCGTAAGCTTATCGACGTATCGGCTGGTGACCGCGATCCGACTGGCGGCACCACAACTAATTTAGGCAACGTGGATGTCAAGAGCATATCTAGCTTAGCTAGGTTTGTGGCTAACACGGTCTTGCAGCATGGCCCACAGATGGCCACGATGGTTGCTGGGTCTGTCCTCCTGGCACCAGTAGGCGCAGCTGTTGCCGGTACTGCCGGTGCTGTTGCCTTTGGGTCTCTTGTACCAGCCGGTATGGCCATCGCTGACGTATATGGTGAGATGCCAGACAAAGAGAAGAGCGTGATGCTCGCCTCATTTACGGGTCTTGCTATCGGTCTCGTTGATAAGTTTAGCTTTTCTCGTAATGCGATTGTGGCCAGGGATCTCGTCCATGCTGCGGGTATCGAGAACATCGTTAAGAAGATTGCCTTATCTAAGAATATAACGACAGATGCGGCCAAACAGTTGCTTTCTAAAGAGTTGTACACGATGGGTAAAGACTACGCCACGGTTGTCACAGCTTTCGCGGGTGAGCAGCTCATGGCTAAGCGCGGTCTCACTGACCTGTTGGGTAATATTGCTAAGCATTCTGGAATAGAGGGTGGAACAGAGCTTATCCAGGAAGTTATGCAGTATGGCGCAGTTACCGCTGGCTCCTCAAATGACTTCAACTGGAAGACACTTTACGATCGCGCCAAAGAAGCAGCCATCGTAGGCGGTATGTTGGGCGGGGTTATGCATACCGTGCCTGGTATGTATGATAATTCAAAGTTCAACCAAGAGCTGAACATGGCTAGTGGTGTTGAGACAAAGGCCAGAACAGCTAACTCTACAATGGAGGAAGAAGAACGTAAGCGAAACGGTGGCATAAAACTTAGCGACATAGACGTTGCTGCCCGACTAATGGGGTCGCAAACCACGATGAACCCAGACGATCTACAGAGCATGATCTTAGATAAAAATGATATGCCAACTATGGCCAAGAATGCAGCTGGACTAGTTGAGAGCGGTGGTCTGTTCTCACAGAGTCGCGACAACTTAATGAGACCCTTCGTGAATTTCCCTGGTGGTAGGATGATTGCGGGATTGCTCGATGCCAACTCTGTTAGGGGCGTGTACTCGGGTATGTCTGCCTTTAAGCGCATCCACATGATCACCAACTCGGTTATGTCGGCGCTTCCAGGCAGTAGAACAAAGTTTGAACTGTTCGGCACCGACAACCCGGCTAGGATTGGTGAAACGCTGCTCAGTTCCCTGGCCGGTGTTCCTCATGCAGGGGCAACTAGGTACCGGTTGGTCCTGGATGAGATAGCCCAACATCTGTCAAATCAGCTGTTCAACCTCGGGCCTAACGTTCAGTGGAATATCAGCGATATTAGCCAACCGGACTTCTTCCTTAAGAACCAGATTGTGGACCCTGTTTTGGTTGCTGCTAACGAGAAGGAGTTTCTGGACGCACTGGTAGGACAGCAGAAGGCCGCAAACGCGCTGAGCTTCGACCCAAATGCTAATATCGATGTGGCCGCATTTCAGGCGCTCATCGACCGTGTTAAAGAGAACTTCACTCACATGGAGCTTACCGAATTGAAGGCTCTTGGTGTTCTTGAGAACCCACTGTTCAACAAGTTCAAGTCGAAGGATGTAGACAATAACGTTGCAAAGATGGTTGGTATGATCTCCAGAAGCGCTGTCCGCAAGGCTATGTTCGGTAGCAAGGGGGAAGTACTCGCCAAGGGCGTACAGATGATGGTAGACGCAGGCGAGATAAGCCCACAAGAGGCATCCAAGCTGGCTGCTGGTTTGCAAGACCAGTTAGACGCTTTCGATGGACGACACCACAAGTCTGATAGCCCAACGCGAAAATGGGTAGAAGATAATATGACGTTCGTAACAATGCTTACTTATATGGATACTTCTTTGTTTGCCAACCTTGGTGAAATAGTGTTTGGATCCTTGGGGCTTGGCCCAAAAGATATGGTTAGATACTTTGGAAAGGTAGCTAAGACCTTCTCCCAAGATGTGTTTTCTAAAGGTACCCAGCTTGCCGGTAAGATCACTGGCGGCGCCGTTCGCGGCAGAGAGGAGGGCGATAACTCTAAGATGATTCGAGAGGCTGAATTCACAGGCCACCTCGGTCGGATGAATGATATCGCGTTCAATATCGGGGCTAATCTAAATACACAATCTAAAATGAACATGTCCAGGCTTATGTTTAAAATTAACCTAGTCGAGTCTGCGACAAATGCTGCGCGGGCAGCTAGGGCATCGATTGCCTCTGATGAGATAACAAAGCTGGTAGGTGCTCTGGCAAACATGCCGAAGGATACCAACAACGATACGAGCCGCTGGATACGTGATCGTTTGTCGTACTATCGTATGGACCCAGACGTTCTGGTCGACCTCTACAATAACATAGGAACACTCTCGTTTGATACAATCGAGCAGTTACCCACAGACTCAGGCCTGGTGCTGCAGGCTAAGGAGGCTATGCTTCCAGGCATTATCAACTTTGTAGACGAGTTTGCCTCTAGACCCGAGCCGGGTAGCACGGCTAAGTTGTTTGATGACCAGAGGTTCAGGTTGTTTACACAGTTTCAGAAGTTCACTTGGCACTTTTCATCTAACGTAATACCGCAACTGTGGAATATGTATCTCAAGCGGGGGCCTGCGGAGTACAGCTACTCCGCCTTTTCGGCACTTATGCTTTCCTTTGCAGTAGCATACGCGGGTATGTACATGAAGGCAGCAATGCGCGGAGACGAGGAAGACGGAGACGACGAGCGTATACTGTCCAAGAGGCTTGGGCAAGCGTTCAGCTATTCCGTTGGGCAGGCACCGGCATCGCTTTACGATCAGGTTTCGAGAGTGACTGACAAACGAGCAGACGGCACCTATAGAACTAACATGCTAGAGGACTTGGCAAACTTGTCTCCAAGCATTAGCCTCTTAAGGAACACAGCCCGAGATGCCTATGGTATTGCTACAAAAGAAAACGATGATGCAGAGAAGAAGCGATTGATCCAGAGGATCCCCTTCTTCGGGGAGATCCCGGCTGCCCGACACCACTTTGACAAAAAGGAATAATTGAATGATTAATATCGACCCACGGCAGAACAGCGCCAGTCAAAACCGTAGGGGCGGTCCCTTGTCGCCTTCGCTTCCGTCAGATTTAGCTGAGCAGCTAGACCCCCGAGTGTCTTCCCCCACAACGCCAGAGGCTACGCTGAGGGGCATACTTAATAGCTCCATCCCAGATACCATGCCGATGGTTCAACCGGCTACCCGGCACCAGGATTACCCTATTCCAGAGGTGCCGGTTTACACGGTCGAGCAGGGCCAGGTAGCACCGTTACCAGCAGACCGCAGTGGCGAGGATCGTGCTGAGCAGGAAACCCGTCTTTCGACTCCATCTGTTCTTCCTGACTTCTCCGACCCAACGGTAGCCCTCCGAACTCTCAATTCGGCTGAGGCAAGTCTTAAGGGCGCGTGGCCTCAGTTGCAGATTGGAGAAGGCTCGTCTAAATACAAAGGTGTAGCTGGTCCGGCAGTAGAGGCTCTCGATCTGGCCGACCTGTCTAGCAGCTTGTCCACCAGCTTCGAAGATGGAACCGGTGTGTGGCAGCATGAGCTGCGCAAGGACGCTGTGCTTAACGAGCTTGGCGTCAACAACTCAAATCGAGGTGCCCTTGGCGGTGCCTTTGCGCTGGCGCTCGGGCGGGTGGGCTCTGACGTTATGACACGCAGATACGAAAAAATCTTGGAGGGGGATAAGGCTGATAGGGACGCGGTTGTGGCTAGCGAGCCCCAGGAATTTGTATTCGACGAGAACTACGATCCGTTTGCCGCCGAGCCCGAAAATAAGACAGGACGACCATCAGCCGATGTGGCTACCGACTTTCGTGATGTTGTCCATAACGACTATGCCAAACAGCTAGTCATGCAGGGCTTTGTTGAGGGGTTTGGTGCAGTTGGAACCATGTTCTCTCGTCCAGCCTCTCCGGGCGGATTCTACGAGACTAAGCAGCTTTCGCTACCGTCTAAGTCCGCGTTAGCCTACCAGTCTATCCAAGATGGTTTCTTTGACTTAGGCAAGGACAAGAATGGCATGTGGTACCCGTTCCTGACCAAGAAGGGCCTGGATATGGTTAACACCACGCAGAGGGCGGCTCAGATGTACGACGTCGAGATGCGACATCTAAATACCAATTCTCCGTTGCGCCTTGCACAGAACCACCCACCTGTTGGCAATCGATTCTCGGGTCTCCAAGACCTGTTTAGCAAAGATGGACAATTCACAGGCAACGGAGACGTTATTGACACCGCAATTGAGTACCAGAACCGCGTCGGTGTTTCGGTAGACCCCATAAAACTCAGCTTGCTAAACCAGATGGCCGGTTTTGCCCTCGCGGGCCAGGGTCTGGTATCAACGCCAGCCAGGGAGGGTGGCCCGGTTATAGCGGGTGCGTTCTCAAGCTCACCATACGCCACTACAATTGTTGATCTAAGCGAAGGCAAATTTAGGGAGAAGTACGCCGAGCTTATCAAATCCGGCGTGTCCCCCGAGCAAGCAGCTAACACGATTAGTCTTATCAATCAGCGCAAGATCCAGCAGGTGGATAAGCACCTCTCGGAGTACCTACCTAACGGCCAAAAGAAGGGCGTCTTGTTCGACACACTTATGCGCTCGGATTCTACGGGTCGCGTGTTTAACACAGCTACGGATATCGATCCCACTCACGCTGGTGATATCAGACCGGCCCTCGGTTTTGGTATACAAAAAGAGGGCCTAATTTCCGGTAACCTCGGGCAAACGCTGGGTAAGGTTAAAGACAAAGCCATGATGGTTTTCAACACAAAAGGGCTCACCGGTATTAACATTGGCAAGAAGATCCAGGAGTCTCTTTACAAGCTAGACGAGACCGACTTAGCTATGATGGACGCAATATACCAGATCGGAAAGCTGGCCGACGACTTCGGCATTAAGGACGCGGGTACCAAGCCTAAGCCAGGTCCTAGGCCCACTGTGGATTGGTATATACAATCAGTTACCCCAGCTGTGATGGAGCAAGTTGCAGCCTTTGGGCGTACTGCTCGTGGCTGGGCACAAAACGGGTCACTTCCCTCCTCTGAAGAGAGGGCTTTGTCGGCTATGCCACCAAAGTACTCAGGCCCGGGTGGCTTGTCTAAGTTCTTTGAGAAGAAGGACTGGGATTGGAAGGTTGATAATGCTATCATGGCCGCTGACATCGTCGACCAAACTAAACGTGGTGGCGGTAAGGTGAAGTTATCGGCGCTCATAGAATCTGACGCATCTCAGTCTAACGCGTTCATCATGGCGCAGCTCATTGGGGACGCCGAGGTGTCGGCACTTCTCGGAAACGTGGTAGGTAACATGGATGTTGCTAACCTTGTTAACACATACACCGACTTGCGTAATGTTGTGGCATCCAACGTATCTCAAGACGTTGATGACACGATGATGGGTCCCGACGAGGTCGAAAAGGCGCAGGCCATCAAAGAGCTCTTTGCACAGGGCCGACTTGACGACCCCAGTGGATTTGATAAGACGTATGCCCGTGGTATCGTTGTGGCGGGCTTGTATGGTAAGAGCCCCTACTACATGTTCACCGAAGTCGAAACTATGTTGGGTAAGCTTAACAACTTCGATGCTGTCTATAAATTGCAGGAGATGTACGGTGGTAACCGAGATATGATGCTTGAGGACTTGGCATCTATCTATGGGACCTCGATGCGTAAACACCTGAACAACCTACAGGGTTATCAGCGTTTAGCTACTTCAGTTGGTGGGGTGATCGCTGCCTTCGACGGGGATAGTAAGTTCAAGGGCTTCTTTGACACTGATCTTGATTTGGGTATGAGCTTCATCACACCGCATGATTCCGAGAAGAACACGGTTAAGCGCGTAGTTGGTATTGATGAGGAAAGCTATATGCCTCAGACAGGCCGCGAGGAGAGCATGCAGGCGGCCACGGATTATCAGCGATCTGCTGCTGAGATTAAGCGTATGAAGGACCAGTTGGCGGTTACAAACGCGTCACTCGACACGCTGGACCAGCTTACCGACTATGCCACCTTCGGCGACAAGGCTCGTAAGACTGTGCCTGTTGTGATGATCCAGAACGGGGACATCTCGCAGATGTCAGCTGCAATTGTGTATGCCAACCAAGGCAACAAGCGTGAACACCCTTTGAATCTGAAGACCATCCACGATGCTATGCGGACGGCACCGGGGTCAACGCTGCTTATGATTAACGCGTACAATAATATTGCCCCCTATTTGCTATCTCACGATGGCGCTTCGGTGATCAAGTCGCTGGACGCTAAGGTGAAGTCTGCCTACATGGGTGCCCTTGGCCCCGAAGGTGTTGTTACCAAGGCAGGTAAGGCCAATATTGGTATGAAGGGAAGGTACAAGTCGCTGTCGGGCCACTTCGATCGGATCTGGAACAACAAGTATCGGGTCGATCGTGATCAAGCGCGAGGGCGTTTGACTGTGCGCCCTGAGATGACTGCTAAGCAAAAAGAGTTTATAGAGAACAGGCTTAAATTCAAGGAACGGCAGAAGCGGTTTAACGAGCTGGTTACCCAACACGCAATGTCATTTGGGTGGCTTCCACCAACTAAGCGGCATCTTGAGGCACGCCAGAATATTATCCTGACACCAGCCGACTTCCAACAACTGGCTATGCTGATGCTTGAGTCAGAGGGCTGGACAGCTGTAAAGAATCAAAAGAGGTTCATCAAAGACCCAGACCTTCGTTGGATGACCGAGAGCAGCACCAAAGCTGTAGAGAAGTTCATCAACAATAGCGCGATTCATTCGGCGAGAAACAGTCGTAATAGCAACCAAATTACTAACACTAAGTAATAAAATAACCCACTACAGATTTACTCTGTAGTGGGTTTTTTTTTAGCGCATAATCTTTCGTTCAAACTCAGCTGCTTGGTTCATGCGCCGTACTGCCTCTGCCCGGACCTTTTCTGGTGGGTCTCCTTTCCTGGCACCATCAGCGAGGTTGGCATCAAAAATAGCCTTTCGCATCGCCTGGTTAATGCTGGGCGTGTAGGCCACCGCGCTATCCAAACCGTACTGGTGTACTAACTCCATATCGTCAATATCGCCGCCCATTTGTGCGTCTAAGTTGTAGCTTTTCATATTTGTTCCTTTGTTAAACAATAAACCAGTCTTTGCTAAGCATATCAGACTGGCTAGCCAACCAACCAGGAAGCATAGCGCGACGCCCCCCAGCGTTGGTAGTGTACATGTCGATGTGTGGCAGGATATCACCACAAACTAGACCTGCCCTATGGTAGGCCGACCCTGCTTTGAAGGTTACACTGCTCGTGCCGGGTACTAGCACCAACCACATGCCCCTACCATTCCAACCCTTACGGGCAACGCGGTGACCCAGTTCGAGTGCTTCAATCGCTTGGCCAAAGCTCAGCTCACCTGCATTCTCGCGGTAGGTCTTATCGAATTGTTCCTTCGGAGACCAGCTGATGTAGCCCTTGTGTCGGCTATCGTTCGCTTTTCCGTCATCGAGGTATTCGACGAGATAACCCTCATCGGCCATATCCTCTTCTTCCGGGAGTGCCCACCCACGATAGCTGTTATACTTACCACGAGACATGGGGGTAGCGTTCAGGACCTTAGTCCCAATATATTGTTTCATTTATTTCCTCATATACAGAATAGATAAGGGCCGCTGGCCCCTATAGGTACCGACTACACAAGCCTCTAAGCCTAACGATCTCAGCCGCAGCTTCTTCGCAGGTTATGGCAATGCGGTCTTCTTTGCCCCCAGCTGCTTGCCTGATCCTCCTGCGGATTTCTGCTCGTAGCAGTAGCTTGTCTACTATATCCTGTTCTTCAAAGGGCAATTTAGATTTTAGCATCTTCGTATTTCTCGAGGTAAGAGACCAATTGACGTGCCAGCCCAAGGTTATCTTTTAGATGCCCAACCGCATAGTTGCAGTTGTCGCAGAGCACACCACGAACAGTGTTTGTTTGGTGGTTGTGATCTATGTTGAACCGCCTTCGCTCACTCTGGTCCCAAGGCTTTGAGCACAGCTCGCATGCCTGTTTGGTGCGCTCGTGGAATAGCAGCGCTTCTTCTTTACTTATACCGTAAACCCGGCAGACGCGTCGGAGGTAAGAAGATAGTTGGTAATCCGGCTGGGCCTGTCGCTCCTTGTTGTACCCTTTGATCGCGACCTTACGGCGTTGGTAGGCCACTTTCCTTTGGGCTGAGAGCCTCTCTCTGTTGGCCGCCTCGTAAGCCAAACGGTATTCCCTCTTTCTGGCTGCGAAGCGTTCTTTGTTTGCTTGGTCGTAGTCCTTTCTAGCTTCTTTCGTGTGCATATTTCCTCCGTTACCTGTTTGTGTTTTCTTTCTATAGGTACCAACTAAAACCGTTAAGCCCCGCAAGTGCCACCCTTACCGGAGATATCACAAATATCAGTTTCCTCGAACGTAGTGCCCACGTTTGCGATAGCCTCAGCATACGGCACAGGTGTCAGTGGTTGACCACCACGGCTTCCATCTGGATAGCAGGTGAAGCCCCGGAGCCGCTGCGCGTACTTAGCGAGCGTGTCCGTAAACTGTTGAACCTGGCCTTCGTTGTTACCATCAGACCCCCAAGCCGGGAGGTTGATGGTGCTGGAAATCGACATATCAACGTAGTCCTGTACATCTGCTTGGAACTTGATTCGCTTCTCATACTGAGTACTCAGGTCGAGTGCTGATTCAATCTTAGTCGGGTCCACTCCGTACTCTGTGATAAGCGTTTGTGCTGTTCCATCGACAACAAACTGGTACTTCCACTTAGTACCTTCGGTGAGGAACCTCCGCTTGTAAGCCACAGCAAAGAGGGGTTCAATGCCGGTGGTAGTGCCAGCTAGAATACCGATTGATCCTGTAGGGGCGATAGCTCGGTAACCCTTTGGGTGAGACAAATGGAAGCGATCGCAGTGTTCGTTAGCTGCTTGCTCTCCGTCTGACTTCCACGCGGCTAGCCACTTATGCAGCTCAGCTGTTACCTCATAGCCGTAGTTACGCTTCAGCAGCCACTCGTGAATGCCCATGAGTCCCAGGCCTAGGCGTCGGTTCTTTTCCCGTACCTTATAAACCTTTGCATAAGGCAGGTCAGCACGCATCGTGCCACATACCAGAAACTTAGAAGCAAGAGCAACAACACTCTTAAAATCCTCCAGAGACGAAATATTAGCCATGTTGATGCTACCCAAATTGCAGACATCGCTGTCGTCTTCGGAGGTAACCTCGGTACAAGCGTTGCGAAGGGTCTCATTCTGTTTGTTTCCAAAGTTGAAGCTGAACCCCGGCTCGCCATTCATCATGGCCTGCCGACAGTTCTGCTTGAAGATCTCGTTGTTCTCGATACCGTTAACGAGAGAGGCATCATCGTAGTTGACGCTGATGTTGGTCATGTCGAGAGGTGCGCTAGCGTTGAAGTCCTTGACCTTCATTGCTGCAATCTCGGGTGACCAGTTCTTTGCTGTCATGAAGTCTTGGATATCGTCGTGAGCCCAGTTAAGTGACGCATAGATGGCGGATCTCCGTGATCCACCCTGCATGACATTCCGACCGATCTCGTTGATGGCCATCATCAAAGGTACCGGACCAGAGGACGTACCTCCTGTACGCCTCAGGGTCTTGCCTTTAGGGCGCAGTCGGGAGTAGTCATTCCCGATACCGCCGCCCGTGGTCAAGCAGGACATGGACTTCCAAGCTGTATTCGCCCAGTCCTCGCGGGTGTCCTCTTCACTACGCAGCAGGTAGCAGTTGTTGTACGCTTTAAAGTCTCGACCCGCGTAGTAGAGGTAGCGGCCTCCGGGGATGAACTTCATTTCCTTGATATACTGTTTTAGCTGCTTCTGCTCGTCGGCTGACATCAGCGCAGGCAGGGTACCCCATCGGGTGCCACACACATCTTCGACCTGCCGCTCAGACACATTATCCCAGGTGTCATCCGGTCCTTGTGCATACTTAGCTTTGAAAATGGTTTCCCCGAACGCTGTACGAAATTGAGTCATTAATTATCCTTGATTGTTTAGTTTGCTGATATACCACTGTTTCGCTTTGAGTGCGATAGGACCACCTAACTTCTTAGGGTCCAGCTGCGAGGCTACGATAGTGTCTGACTCTTCTTTGATCACATCACCGTATACCCACCGCAGGAAGTCACCGATACTGGGCATATCGAATGGCTTTAGTTGTTCGTTCAAGAGCCACTGTAGGCCCTGCTCTAACCGTTGTTCTGTTACTACTGACTCTACAAATTCTTTCGCCTTCATATTGTCTGGATCAGCTGCTGCTAATACTCGCACCTTAGATGCTGAGTGTTTCTCACCCTTAACTTTGAACTGGTGGAAATGTTCTGCACCAACCGAGGTCCACACCACGCCCTCACCGATACCTTCCTTATCGAAGTAGGCACCGATAGGACACCGCGCCTCGACATCGTCGGTAATCGCACGCAGGTTGTCTGTGCTGTCATCTGGATTGTTGAAGTCGATGACCTGCATGAAGGTACCAAACCGGCTTATGTGGTAGATGTTCTTCGATGGGTCATCGGCGTAGTGTTCGATCCAGGTGTCTACGCCAAGGCTAACTGTCTTGACACCGAAGATAAGGAACATCTTAGGCAACCCGTTGATCGCGACATTGGCCTGGATATTCCCGCCACACCACTCACCATAGACAACGTAGCTGTCTGGCGTCCCGATACTCAGGGTATCGAGACAGAATTGTCTAAGCCAATCCTTGTGTTGGCTCATGTACAGCATGAACCCGGCGTTGTCAGCCACTAGACTCAACACTCGTTCTCTCGACTGGAAGGTAACTTCGTTGGTGGCCGGTGTATACACCACAGCAGCGTTAGTTCCGTGGGCCTTCACTGTGCCCTTGAAGCTAACCACCGGGAGTGGCTTGCCATCGTAGTATTCCCGGATCTCCTTGACTACATTGTGGAATTGCCCGATCGAGTTGTACTTAAAGAAATTAGCAGAAGAAGTAGTCACTTTTGATTACCTGGTTGATGTCGAGTTGGCCCGACACTGGTTGTGGATACTGAAAGGTAGGTTGATGCTTCATCAAGGCCAGCTCGATGTAGTCAAACCCGTTGGTCATCGAGTATTGCTTTATGAACTGTTCCTTGGCAACTTGCCTCAGGCGAGGTACCCTGTCGGCATGTACTGAGAAGCTGTCGTGTACCGCAGCGAAGGAACCGCCGAAGGCAACAATCGTGTTGTCCATATGCGCGGAGTCCATCGAATGGATGAAGTTGGGAGAGATTCCTGACGCGAAGGATCTCCGGCATGGAACCCGCTTGTGTGAGTCCTTGCCGATGATATCTTCGCGTATCACATGCATGACCCTACCATCCTTGTTTCCTTTGATGCCCTTGATCATGCCCCTCTGCTTGGTCTGCCTCTGCAGGTAGGCTTGGTAGACTACAGGGAAGCCTGACGGTGTCACCCAGGACATCTCGTTCTCACCCTCATCGAGCTCATGCTCGGCTAACTCCTGCAAGAACTTAGCTGTCTTGAGTGGGCCAGTACAGACGTCGTTGATGGCCCGGATCATGTTGCCAGCCAGCATAGTGCATTCCTGCTCTGTTACTGAGTACTTGTGAGACAACCCAGCAGCGTGCATGTCTTCGTACATGTTCTTAGCGATACGTGTCTTACCAGCTGAGTAGCTCCTCGTCATGCAGGCCCGCTTAGAGATGCCCTTTCTGATGTCCTTCATAGCCATGTTAACCCGAGTAAAGAAATCCGGGATGATTGTCTTCAGTACCTGGGCTACTGAAACGTAGAAGTCCTTCTGGATCTTCGATGGGGTCAGCGACACTAATTCTCCTGCCCGCAGGTCTTTGGACAAGGCAGCCATGTGCTGTGTGCCGTTGTTTGATCCATCCGATGGGATGGGTAATCCAGAGGTAAAAGGTAGCCTCTGGTGGACACTCTGGGTATACCCTGCTATCTCTACGCAGGCGGCTAAGAAGGCATATGGCTTCTCCGCTTCGGGCTTGACCGCGTTTCCGTTGCCCCACTCACAAACGGTGTAGATGTTGGCCATAACCCAGTTAAAGCGATCATCGAGCGTCATCTTGTCTACCGAGATAGTATCTAGCCCCTGCTCTTTTAGGTACGTAATGTAGTCGCTCGTGATCCACTTAAGCTGAGACAATTCCTCTAACGTATACGACTGATTGTAGGAACAGGCCGCATGGATGCAGAGAAACCGGTACCCTATTCGGGTCATTTCCTCTTCGTTGTAGAACAAAAAGAGGCTACGGGCAAGGTCAGATCCTTGGTACTCTAAGAAGGACTCGGAGTAGTAGCTCCTTCCTCGATAGTCGCGTGAGATCTCTTGGTAGAACGGGAAGCCCTGATCGCAGATCAGATCTGCCTTCTTGATGATCTGGTTGTACTCGAACGACTTAGACTTCAATCGCTGGACCCTTGGATCGTTCCGACCGAGGAACTGTGTGCCATCCAGGTGGGTCATCCCGTCTGTTAGTTTGGTGATGTCGTCTAACAGTAGTTCTACGATGACCCCATCCCCATCGATCAGTTCGATTGTTACCGGCGGTGGGTTAGCCTTAGCTGCCTTGAGTACGTGTAGGTTCAACGCCCACGGTTGCTGACGGAGTATCTCGGTTGCCTTAACAAAGGGTGTATCTAAGTACTTCTTGAATGATTCGCTGGCGTCCCGACCCTTGATGAACGTTTTATGGGTCACGTCAGATACCCCCGAGGTTATCGCCTCCGGTGTAGTGAAGATTGTTCCGATCAGCGTTGGCTTTACGCGGCTCCTCTGGTGCAGGATCCTGACTAGGTACGGTGCTTTGAAACCATCGTACTCCCTCTCGATCTCAACGAGGTCGTCCTGCAGGAATGTCTCCAGCATGAGGTCACCCACAGCGAGTAGCGTTCGCATCTCCGGCGTCGGTACCTGGACATGCTCACAGACCATCTTGCCGATAGCTGCTGAGATGAAGGTGAGTTTAACAGCTGCTGTGTACCGGGTGTCTCGACTCTTGGTGCAGTGCTTGAGTAGCATATCCCAAGAGGCGTTGACGATATCTTCATTCCACTCTGTGTACATTGATAATATTACTGCCCCGTGATTCTGGTATTTCTCGGAGTCGGGTAGTATGGCTGCTACCCGCTCTGCTAAGTAATCAAAAGGATTCATTGGTTTAGCTCCGGCTGTCTTCCTCGGTGTTGAGGTCTTTGAGTCGTTGTTCTGTTAGTCGGATTGCGATTCGGATAGATTCTTCCTCGTCATATGGGTCATGGAGAGGAACACGGGTGGTTAGGTTTACCCAATCGGCGTCTTTAAGTGAGATCCATTTCATTCGAAGTCTACCATGTTGTTGGCACTAAGCCGGGTTGTATTCGGATCATAGCTGCAGGATCCACAATCACCGGTCTTGCCAGTGAAGCGGCTCTTGAGTACCCGCATCTTGATCGTGTTGCGTTCTTTGACGGTATCCGCAATCATATTTCTAGCGAAGGCCAGGATATCAAACGAGATTTGTTTGATTGAGCCCGACCCCTTGATGTCGTCAACAGATGGTAGGCCACCCTCTTCGAAGGCCTTCTTCTGAAATGCCTTACGCAGGTGGGACACTACTCCTAACCACACGCCGTGCTTCATCACGATCTTGAGCAGCTGGGACATCACAGCGTCAGTGGCCTCGTTGCCTTCCTTACCCTCTGACCCCTCAGATACTGCAATCGTGATGTGGTCCAGGAAGATGTACTTGCAGCCCATCACGGCCAGCTGTTCGATCTTTTCAAGCAAGGATCCGTCACCTACCGAGCCTTGGTGGTCTAGCAGAACCAGCCGGTTGTCGCTGAAGACCCGCTTGAAGGCTTCGTACTGCTCCTCTTCGGTAGTCTCGCTCTCGGACAGGTTCTTCTTGAGGTTCATCCCGATGAACTTCTGAGCGGTATCTCCTACGGACTCCTCAAGTGACACCATGCCTACTGAGTCGGGTGTGTTTTCAAGGATCTCAAGCACGATTTCTTTGATGAGTGTACTCTTACCGGCACCTGTCCCCGAGGTGAACAGCACGATCTCTCCAAGGCGCATACCTTGGGTCATGGTGTTGAACCCTTGGAGACAAGCAGGGTAGGGTACAGAGGAGGTTGCTTGCTTTCGTTTGTAGTGTTCCCAGACATCCTGTCCCGAGACGATACCCGCCGGTGAGAACAGCTTAGCATCGAACATAGCTGCTAGTACAGCCTGTCCACCATGCTTAACCAGTAAATCGCACGGATCTTTCTCCGACATCGTGGCGATCTTTACCTTATCGTATCCCACGATCTTAGCGATCTGCTTAGCTATCTTCTGCCCCGGCTCGTCCATGTCTGTCATGACGATGACCTCGGCGAATGTCCTGAGCCACTCTCGTTGCTCGATAATCAGCGCCGTTGCCGACGCGGATGGAAGGGCGACCGCCGGGTAGTACCGTCCGTATTTGTCAAATGCAGATTGAGCCACGGCAAGAGCATCCAGCTCGCCTTCACAAATGATAATGCGTTTGTTACCTTGGGCAACATTCTGGCCAAAAAGTTGTACACCTTTGAAGTCTCCGTGGATGATGAATTGTTTAGGTAGCTTGCGTTCTTTGTAGGCGACAACTTGCCCGTCCTTCGTGTACGGATAGAAGTGAGACGCGATCTCACCTTCGGCGTTGTAGCTGACCTTGACGCCATAGTGCTCTGCTGTGGCCTTAGTGATACCTCGTTCTTTGAATCCACGGGTGGCGTATCCGTAGATGTCTTCGATAGGGTGCATGTCATAGTTCTCTTTGTGGTATTCTGTTGGTACGTAATTCGGGTCGATCGGGGAGGACTTAGCGCAGGAGAAGCAGTAGCCGAACTTGTCGTCGTCTTTGTAACTGAATGCGTCATGCGATCCGCAGTCTGTCTTTGGGCATGGCGCGTGGATCCATCGAGACATATCAGTTCCAGTCGTTGTCGTCACGGGCATCGCGTAGCAGGTGTCTACGCTTGGATGCCTCGTTCTTCTCTTTTTGTTTCTTCGAATGCTTGTTAGCAAATTCAGATTTCAGATCAAGGTACTCTGGCTTTTCCTCTGGTGGTTTTTCTTTATGTTTCATATAGTACTGCAATTGCCCCTTTAGTGTCATCAGCTTCCTCTGCAAAGACACCTACGCATGGCTTTTCATAAATTTTGTTTACCTTCCAGAAAGCGAGCTTGTCCCCTTTTTCATTTTGTAATACCTCATCTATCAGCTCCTCAAGGTTGTTCCCAAAGTAGTCAACATCAGATTCATGCTCATCACCCACACCGTATTCACCACTATTAAATGTAACACTATATTTGAAATCACACATTCTCATTTGGTTACCTACCCGTTTTCTTTTGTTTCATTTCAAGGGCTTCAAAAATTTTACAGCAGAAATCGCTTCGTTGTACCATTTTCGTAACTCGGTTCCGGGTACCAACTCTCGCGACAGCGCTTCATTCAACCACAACTCCTGGCATTCTCGATATGTCATCATGCTCTTTGATTTGCACCACTCGATGACAACAAACGAGAAGCACTCATGGCCGATCTCTCTGATGTCTCGGTTGAGATTATCCGACGACGATGTGTAGGACTTCCAGTTAGATTCCTTATGCATCTTGATTCTCCTGTTCCTACCAGCCGGGGGTGGCTTGGTTAGGTAGGAGACCAGGTTTTTCTTACCGATGTACTGCTGCCCGGTGGCAACGTTGTGGATCAGGTAGATGAACCCGATGGCTCCGTCTGGTCGGTCGGTGAGTGAGATCCAGTGGCCGGTGTCTTCTTCCATGTCAGTCTTTCAATTAGTTCTTCGTAGGTGAGCACCCGGATGTCTTCCCGCTTCTCTCGTAGGTAGATACAGTTAGCGGCCCTGGTAAAGTGTTCTGGGTCTGAGCCTTTTTCGCGGTACAGCTGTAGTACCATGTCCAGAAGTTGTCCATTGGACACACCTTCCATCATGGCCTTGGCTTTAACCGGACCTACTCGCCAGATACCGTTGATAGTATCTGTCCCGTCACCGGTGATAATCTGTTGGATTTCCCAGCGGTAGGCGTCTTCTCGTTTTACCTGGTAAAAGAACCTCTTGTCTTTGTGGTAGTTGTAGTGGTCACCTGGAATACAATCGAGGTCCTTGTCGATATGAGCGATGATGGTCGTACCCGTGACATCCCCGGCGATAACACGGCAGTAGTCGTCGGCTTCGCCACCGTCAGAGATCACTGCGAAGTCAGCAGCGTACTCGTTCATTTTCGCTACCCGCTTCTTGATGTCCGGGTCTGTTTTACGCTTGGACTTGTACAGCGGGTCTGCCCTGTGTCTGAAGTTGTTCGACCCCTTGATTACCACGAATGCTTCCTTCGCTTGGCACGTTGAGATGATCTCTTCGATGGCCCGATCGAGCATTGAGTTGCACTGGTTGGGCGTTTTCTTGGATACAGCGATGCCGTAGATAATAGAGTCAGCATCGATGATGACCCGGTTTACTGACTCGTCTTCGTATTCTTCTTCTTCGTTCATTAATGTACCTTGTCGTATGATTTACCTATGTGGGATGACCCGCCCATACATTCAATTCCAAACCACTTGGGGGCCTCAGTAAATGCTTCTACAGCTAATTCGGATACTTGTTCAGCGTCTTCATCCTTGACTACCAAGCAAAACTCGTCATGCATATGAAGTACAAACTGATGATGTATCTTATTCGCAACCAGCTTCTCTTTCATATACACAGCTGCCGCCTTGCAGGTGATCCCCTCGATCGTCTGGAGTGCGTAGTTGAGTACCATGTGCGGGGAGCTCGTGAATACGATTCGCCCGTCTAGCCCCCGGATGAACGCGTTTCGTTCTCCGAAAGCAGCAGAGGATTCCTCGAACTGAGACTCTAAAGACTCCTTTAGTTCCTTCATTCCTGGGATGGAATCTTGGAATTTCTCTAGGGCCTTGGCACCCGCTTTCGGGTTGGTAGCGCCTGTGAGGATCTGGCCTAGTTTGCCCTTACCCCCACCAAACAAAAACGCATAGAGAAAAGGCTTCGCTAGCTTCCTGCTCACTCCCAACACATCCGCGTTCCGCTGGTGGACATCCCCGTTGATCACCTCGTTGGTAAACCCTTGGTTGTTTAGCAGGTGGCATAGGCCGCGCATCTGGTTGCCAGACGAATCAGCACCTACTAATGAACACCCTTCTTCAGCAATCAACAGGGACCGCATCTCTGGCCCGTATGGTGCATCCACGGAGGGTATGTTGGCTACGACCTCGTGTCGGCATCTGAAGGTAGGCGTTCCTACGGTCCACATGTTGCCATGTAAGCGACCGTCTACCGACGCAGCCTTGATCCATCCCTCGAGGATTCCTTTCCGCGCCCGGATGGTGTAGTACTCCGAGACCATCGTACCTCCTTCACCAAGTATTGACAACGAGGTGTCGCTCATCTTAGGCGTAGTGTTGATCCACTTATTACCTACCTTCTCGGTGTTCCACTCGTCTGGAACCCACCCGATGCTGTATAGATAATCGCGAACAACCGTGATAGTGCCAAGCTTACCCTGCACGAATTCCACTCGCGAGTATGGCCCTTCGAGTGGTCGCTCGTCAAGACCCGCTTCGATGGGGTACCCAAAGTGTTTAACAGTATTGATCGCATAGTTCCCAGACTTGGTCCAGATCGGTGTCTTAAACTCGGATTTACCGTCGATGGCTATGCATCTGGCCCCGATAATTGGCTCAAGCGTTTGCTCGATGATCGCCATCCGTGTCTCTAACCGTAGCATGAGCGCTTCGGCAGCGGGCATATCGAATCGCCACCCTGTGTGGCTAATCTCAGCTTCGATCTGAGCGAACTTCATTTCGACTTCTAGACCCTTCGCGTACAGGGGATACCTCCGAGAAATCTTGTTGGCCTCCTGCGCTACTGCGTGGTATACCTTCACGTTCAAGGCAACGTCTTGGATACAGTACTTGAGCATATTGCGGGTGTACTTGGTCCAGTCGTCGTACTTACCCTTAGGCGACTCGAGATGTTGGCCCCAACCACCGAGACCGTGCAGGTGGTCCCTCCTGTATCGATTGACCATCGACATGATCCAGGTATCAAGGAGCCGCTGGTGTGGCAAGGGTGACCAACCTCGTAGCTTCCCGAGTACCGAGATGTCGTAGTTGATGAAGTTATGACCGATGAGAACGTCAGCTGCGTGTAGTGCCGCTAGGCCGATATCTAGGTTTGGTAGTCGGTCGTCGTAGTCCGAGTAACACAGTACCTCGTTGGTATCTACGTCCTGCGTCACCATACACCAGACTGTTGCTACCTTTTCGTAGAGGCCGTCTGTTTCGATGTCAAAGAGCAGCCGCTTCTTTGTCATTTTAGGTACCTAGCCAGGTAGAAATCAGAGAGGGCTCTCGCTTCCACCTCACTTGGGTCGAAGTAGTAGGCCTCTTGCTTATCCTGCGGGTCAAAGGACATACCCTTGATAGGAAACCCATCTGTGTAGGTAAGCTGCTGGCATGCGTGTACGAACTCGTGGCATACTGTGTTTAGAAATTGGCGCATAAGCGGTGTGTCGTCGTCACAGTTCTCTTCGAAGCTGTCTTCCATCCACGGCGCGGCTACTTGTATCAGGATGTGGTTAGCTTCGGTAGCTGTTAGTGTAACGCCTGCCTCGCCTGTGCCCATTATCCCGAACACGATATCTACCTTCCACTTTTGATCACAGATGTATATGCCCTTTCGCATCACAAAATCCGCCAGGATATCGTTGAATAGCGTCTTGACCCAGGCGATGTTGCCGCCCAAGCTAACTACCGATACTGAGATGTTTTCAAACCGGGTTAGAGGCCTGTCTTTGACAACCACTCCGGGTTTGCCAGCAGGTTGTGGTTGTGTTTTTGTTTCTTTACCCATTTCAGTTCCTCTGATAGGTCAATTTCAATTACTTCGAATGATTCTTTTTCAGATAACCCGTTTAGGTTAACCAGGCAGTCGGTTAACACCTTGAGGACCGCCTCCGGTGTGCATGGCTGCGGTATTTTCAATCTAAAGATACACTTAACAACTACTTCTTCCATTTTCTCTCCGTTGGTGCTTTAGGTACCGACTGTTGGGGTCATGCTGGCCATCGATGTTCCTCTTGTTCTGCGCGGTATTGATGTTTTAGGACAGCTACCCGTCTTTTAAAGGATTCATCTGCCGTCTTTAGCCGTTTTATTTCTATGGCCTGAGACACAACCTTAGCCACCGCGATTCGGTACCTGTTGGCTAATTCGATGAATTCGCTCCATATAGTCAACCATATTATGTCCCCTGTGTTCGCATCCCGAGGTATATCGGATGCCGTGGTTTGTCTTTAACCCCGACTGGAAAGTATTTGTATTTGATAACTGATCCGATATCCCAATATTGAGCGCGTTCTCCAGCTGTGAAACCTGAGCCGACAAAGAAGTCTACTCCTGTTTCTACATCGCGGACATGGAGTGCACCCATTGTCCCTTTACCAACCAGGCCCGCTTTGCTAATCGACCTCTTAGTTCTGCCTAGCTCGTTTGTCGTTGCTTCATTCTCATTTTTCATTTCTTCTACGATGTCTAGAATTACTGCCTCCGAGTCTAGGAACCGTTTGAGCTTGTACGAGTTGGCTTCTTTCAGGGTACACCGACCATGCTTGTACAGGCCTGTTCCAGATCGAAGGACCAAACCTTCGTAGCCCATGTTGATGCGTGTGTGCTCTTCGTCTAGAAGATGCTCTTCGCTGAGCATCAGGTTGGGGTACACAACGTCTACGCGGGTGTCCCAGGCGAATCGGTTAAGCGAACGAGACCGGTCTAGATAGTCCACACCTGTCATATCCCAGAAGTCGAACACGAGGTATCGGATGTTGTTGCACACCTTGTCGTGGGACATCACAAACGAGTTGGTCTCTCGGTAGACGTCATCAGCGGTCGGAGACCCGTAGATCAATTCCCCATCACAACCCTCGTACTCCGGCTTCCCGAAAAGCTGTTGTACGTATTTGTTAGGGATAGGCTTCAGCGTTCGAGACAGGACCACGTTGTCCTTCACTAGCGCTCGGATACCGTCCAGCTTTGGCGTAGAAAATATCGGGTAGGAGAGGGCTGAGGTATCGGGGCACTCCCTTGGCAGGAGCATCGGTTTCATTCGACCTCCGCCAGCTTCTGTTGCAGGAAACGAATCCGGTCGAGCAGCGCGTTCATCACTTCGACGGGCACCCGCATCGTTTCTTTACCTTTGTCGGCCTCTTTGAGGTAGTCGTTGATACCGGCTTCGCTGCGTGAGTGTTGAGCAGACATGTTGTTCCTGATTTGTTGCTTGTATTGGATGATCGTGGCGTTTGCTAGGTCTAGTGACTTCACTAGCTGAGTGATGTACTCGGAGTCGGTCATTTGTTTTCTTCTAGATGCTTAATCAGGAAATTCAGATACCACTGCGCCTTCTTAAGGTCCTGCACCACAGGATCCTTCAGACCGGACCGCATGAGGTATTTGTAGATCTGCCCCATCAGGTGAGCCTTTACCCCAGTGAACCGCTTCAACATCGGGATCATTAAATCCATGTACTGGAGACCAGGCACTACATCTTGGTAGTGTGCGGGGTTGATGTGGTCTGTTGGAACGGGTGATACCTGGTCTAGGATTGTACCTACCAGTTTTTCGAATTCTTCGTGTTCTATCTTGCTTTCCTCTTGTTGTCGGATATCATTACCTGACGCATTATCATGGTTGATGGCCCATTTGTTTGGTGGCGGTGCTTTGAACTGCGTAGCCCAAACGTCGTCGTAGAAGTCAGACATTAGATATGAATCTTTCGTGGTTTAACACATTGTAACATCAAGCAGACACTGCCGATGCATAGTAGGATTGTCCAGATGGTTGCTAGCATCCCTTGTACCCCTTCAAAACTGCCCTGCGCCTGATATGCGGTTCGGCTGCTGCGTATATCAAAACAACCGACGCGATAAGCCCCCAGATTGTTCCTATGGTGGTCATTTAAAAGATACCTTATACCAGATGAAATAGACGATGAGAATAGATACCACAGCGATCAAAGGTAGTACTCCCAAACAGCCTCAACAGCTGCGTGTAGCGATGTGTGAATCTCGGTAGCGTACGCCGAGATAAACGGATGGTGGAACTGGCCTTCAGCGAGGATCACTATGATGATCTTGTTGTGGGTATGGGCGTGGGCGATCTCAGCTACTGTTCCCCACTTCTTGCCGGGGAGGTCATCTGAGAGGTTAGCTAGGATGACCGTCGAGTTGGAGATATCTTGGAGGTCGCATTTGAAGAGCCGGTTGGCAGCGTAGGGGCTCGTGTCCAGGATGAAGTTGGCCCTTCGGCACGGGTTGAGGGTTATGATGTCTCTGGCTGCTAGCATAGCTGTCGCTTGGTTACGCCACTTTGTTTGCTGCTCTGGGGTGAGTCCTTCGATGGGTCCAGCGAGGTATGTGTAGTTGTGTTTCATTATGCGGCCTCGTTTAAGCTTGCCCGAAGCTTTTCTGAAACGTATTTATCGTTCATGACGTAGGTGATGGCCGATTCGTTATTGAGAATCAGGAGAGCTACCCACCACCCGTCAAGTAGGTGGGCTACCTCAAAGCAATCTTCCTCGTCTAGTTCTTGGCACTCTTCGATTGACTCATATACTGTGATATAGTGGCAGTCGTCACTTAAGAAGTCGCAGTCGTCAGCAAAACCACCTTCTAGGCAGTTTTCTAGGTAGTCCCGTAGGGCTTCTGGTAGAGGATTTTTTGTTGGGTAGCTATATTCATCCCAGAGTGGCGCGCCTAGGCAGCGTTCGAGCATTTTCTTATTCAGGATGTATTTCATTTTATTCTACTTTAGTTACTTCAGTCCATGCAGCGAAGTGGAATACGGTACTTTCGCGGGTGCAGTAAGAGTACATCCCGTCGACGTGATTAAAGTAGTACACAGCAGCTGTGTGCCCTGGGTCGTTGCCGTCGGGCGGTACTCGGGGTTCCTCGTTGAGAGTGAAGTGGGAAAATCGGGGTAGTTCGTAGAGTTTCATTATGCTGCGTCCATTACCACGGTGGCGGCCCATGTCCCGTCTCGGTTTAGGGTGATTTTTACACGTACTTTGCTCAGGCTCATTACCCAGACTTGCTCTTTAATACTGGCTTTTTGTAGGGTTAACGAGTATACTTCGCCGTCGTCATCAAGGTCTTTTATAACACTGTTCAGTTCGTCTATGTTTGCGTTAAACATGGCCATTTTATTCTCCAAATACTACGGGTTTGTATGCCGTGAACCACCGCTGACCCACAACATAGCCTATGTGCTTTTCCCCAAGGTACATTTTCGATATTCGACCGCCACCTGCCTTGTTCTGAAGCTCCCGTAGTGTTTTCGCCCTGAGGTGCGCGCCGTATTCGTCTATATAGAGGAGTTCTGGTTTGGTCATTTCTCTTTTCCTTCTACTGATTTACAAACTGTGATCAGGATGTTCAATCCTTGGATGAGCATCAACTGTTGGTTCTGCCCAAGATTCTGCCACTCGGGTAGCTCGGCTGTCCACTTTGCGCGGATAGCTTGCCAGAATTGTTCTACCGGGCTCATGAGTTGTTGCTAAAAGCTTCCTTTTGTTTGTCGTAGATGGCACAGATTACGAAAGGTTGCTTATCTTCCGGCTCTTCCAGGCGGGAGTAACAGGCTGTAATTTCTCCTGGGTGGAACGAGTACAGGTATACCGTGTCGTACGTCATGTTGTAGGTGGCTAATCGACCGATAGCTGCCTGAACCCTGTCGCGGCTATTGTCGCAGTCGTCGATCAATTTGTCGATGTTCAATTCTAGATGTACGTTCCTCATACGGTTAGCTCCTCTGGATGTCCAGCCCAGGTAAGCGTTGGGTCATCACCTTGGAAGTCTCCGATTGGTTCTAAGTTACTGACAGCTTGAATTCCTTGCATTTTGCCTATGTTGTTTAGGTAACGTGGTTCGATTGTCCATCCCGGTTTTACCACGGTTTTCGTCCCGATGGATGTGAAAGGGTGTGCCGGTAGATACTTTAATGTGGTCACGATCTTACCAATGGCCGCCGGGTCGGTTACCGAGCGTGCTATGATGGCGAGGCCACCTGGGGTTAGTTCTGGTCTTTTCATCTTAAGTTCCGTTAGCAGGTATGGTCGCAGCCGTGACCCATGCAGCAGGCGGGTGAACAGTATCCCGTGGGGTCGTTCCATTTATTTTCGTAGCAGGTTTGGCATACGAATCCGATGTCGTGGAAATTCTTTCCCGTATTTGGCCCGTGGTAGGTTTTCCCGCAATAGTCGCATTCGTTTTCTTCTTCTTTCATCTCAAGTTCCTCCGGTAGGCCAGTTGTCATCATCATCTTTCTTGGCGAGGTAGATTGCGTAAGCAACAATTAGTACCGCTAGAATAAAGAAGGTTGTCTCGTACATATATCCTCTGAGTGGGTATCAGGTTGGTACCAGGTGACGTTTTATTGTCACCCGATGGGGTAGGGTATCAGCCTTGACTGACGAGCTCTAAGGCCCGATTCTTCAGCATTTCACCGGCACCGAACATAGCCACGCCAGCGGTACGGTGGTGGTCAACTGTTTCGGTCACGGCGTTGAGCCAGGTGTAGGCTGTGTTACCACCAGACTGGTCGTAGCCGATGGCCCCGCCGTTGAACAGCGCCATGATCTTGCTGAATGTCCTGTCTCCGGCTGGTTCTCCTTTGGGTTGGACAAGGGCTTTGGTCATCTCGTATGCTTCTTCTTCGTGAAGCTGCTTGTCGGCTAGGGTTGACAGCGATGTGATAAACTCACCGAACTTTGAGTCCTGTACGCCTAACGACAAGATTGCTTTGGTATTGTTGAACACCTTGCCGTGGTGTACCGAGAGGCCATACTTGTCTACACCACTCGACTGTGCCATGGTGAGTGTGTTGTTACACACCACCCGGACGGACGTAAATCGGGCGGTTGTAGCCATACTGGTGTCAAACGACGTAGCGAGAAGTACGTATGGACGGATTTCGTCACGTCCAACGAATTTGGATTCGCCTGCACGAGCCAAGGCCCAGATTCGTTTACCTTCGAAGAGTACACCTGCTGTCTCCATTTCAAAACCGGAGTTCTTTGTCAAAGATTCAAAGAAGTCCATGACCTGTTCGGGCTGTACGACTTTGTAACCGTTGCCGACTACTGAGAGTGGCTTGCCCGTATCAGAGCGGTAGAGTACACGCTTGGTGTCGTAAAAACGCGGGTTATCCGTGCTGTCTTGGTATTGCACAGTGGCCGACTCAACCGTGTAGTCGAGGCCTGCTGCTGTGCGCCACTCTGGGATGGTCATCCCCGGTTGTAGTCGGGTTCCGAGGCCGTGCCAAGGGGTTTCGCCCATGTAGGCCATAGATGCTTTGCCGTTGATAATGTCTAATTCGTGTGCCATTTTAGTTCCTATTGTCTGTCTAAAGTTCTTGCTTTACTGCCAGTTCAGCTGTTGGGGCTTGCATGCGTTATGAAAATTCCTCAATCAATGAATCAATCCAAGCAAGCCGGGTGATACGTGCTCTTTCAGATAGCCTTTTATCTCCGGTTATTGATACGGGTTTGCTGTAAGGAACATGTTGGTTTTGAATTAACCAACCCTCTAGGCTTGCGCTATCTCCTAGCCGTTCTGCGATAAGTGCTACCAGAGCGCTGCTGCAAAGCTTATGGTCCGTTTTGAACCCGTAATTAGAGGCTAGCCTATCTAAGGCATAGCAAATGTATGTTTCCTTTTTGCTGGCGATCGTCGTGCGTACCCGGCGTAATATGTTTACGGCTATTTCGTTTTTTATCGGTTTGTCGGTCATGTCAATCCTTTCCAAAAGCCGAAACGTATTCCTGCGGGTAAGTTTCATCAACAAGCTGGCGGTGCTGTTCTAGCGCTTCGTGCGCCATA
>Ga0209702_10003109_pt1 | contig 27024 bp, 17 predicted proteins | sample FRY01_FD_187210 | JGI IMG/M metagenome (GOLD analysis project Ga0209702, IMG submission 187210) | Freshwater microbial communities from Lake Fryxell liftoff mats and glacier meltwater in Antarctica - FRY-01 (SPAdes) (version 2) | ecosystem: Environmental > Aquatic > Freshwater > Ice > Glacier... | reverse complement strand
ACTCGGCCAGCTCCGCGGGGAGCATGTCGAAGGTCAAGCGCGACCGCTCGTGCGGTACCACCGAGTCGTGCATTGACGCGATCCCGAGCGCAGGCACGCGCAAGGCGCCGAGGCGCTCTCGCATCAGGCAACCGGGCGCGTGCCCGTCGATGGCGAAGCGCCCCGTCGTCTGCCACCGGAGCAGCTCAGCGAGCTCATGGCCCGAGATATCCTCGACCGCGGACTCAAAGTAGGCGCGCCGGTCGGCCGCCGTCCCGTTCTCTTGGCGGAAATGTCCACGCAACGCCACGAGATGGCGCACGGGCCCCGGCACGCGCGCCAGCGGCGCGACCCGAAGAGACTGCATGACGCCGAGGAGGTTGGCCGTTCCCGCTGCGGCGAATGCGGACAGGCCCCCAGCTGGGGTTAGGCGCGCTCCGGGCGCGCACAAGGTCACGATGCGTTCAATCCCCTCGGCGTGGCGCTCGTCAGCTGCGTGTAAAAGCGACAGGAGGCCCCCGAGGCTGTGGCCGACGAGGCTTATCGGCGCTTGCCCCGTGTGCGCCGCGATGACGCGCCGCATGGTCGGGATGTCCCTCTCCAGCTTGCCGAACAGGGTCAGGGGAGGCCGCCCAGCCCCAAGAAAGCGGGACGAATGGGACCCTCGGAACTCGCCGAGCCAGACATCCCAACCGAGGCGACCGAGCGCCGCCGGGATACCCGCATCGGGTTGCAGCGCGAAGGTGAAGCGATTGGCCCCCATACCTGGCAAAAGGAGCGCCACTGGGCGCACAAGATCGCCCTTCGTCGGGCCGGCGGCGCGGCGAAAGAGGGTCAGTCGAAAACCGTCGTCGGTGTCTGCGTCGAAGCGCTCGTAGGAAATGGGCATCTCACCTTCCGTCTTGGGGCGCGGCGCGCTCTACCACTGTCAATGCGTCATCGAGGCCCGTACGTCAAAGAAGACGGCGGTTGCCGAGAGCGCCTAAAGGCCACGCGAGGGGATACGAGGCGGTCCTGAACGTATTTTTTTTCGATTCCTGTGAATAGAGTCTGGCCACAGGCGTCCTTTCAAATCGTTGAAGCCGCTCTCGCCACGCTACCGCGCGCCCCGACGCGCCAGCACCCTCGCCTTAGCCCTTGGTTGCGTACTCTCGCTTGGGGTCCTTGGTGGGTGCCACGCGGCCATGCCGACCTCCCGCGCCGTCGGCTGGGTCAACGTCGCGGCGCCGATGCCCTTCGCGCCATCGCACGTCAGCGCCTTCTTCGAGCCCCTGTCCCATCATGGCAGCTGGCATCGCGCCGGCCACGCTTGGCGCTGGCGGTCCTCAGATAGGTTATTCGCGCCCTTTATCCGCGGCCGCTGGGTGTTGACCGAGTACGGCCCCACCTGGGTGTCCGCGACGCCATACGGCTGGGCGGTCGAACATTACGGCGAGTGGTACCACGACGAGGGCGGTTGGGCGTGGCAACCATCGACGCGCTGGTCACCCGCGCAGGTCGACTGGCGCAAGGCCGCGCGGGTCATTGGCTGGGCGCCGAGGATGGCGCCCGACGACTCTGCCAGTGACCCAGCGGCGCTCTGGCGCTTCGCGGGTAACGACGCCTTCTTCGCGGCGCTGCGTCCCTCCAGGGCCCCCGGCGACGCGCTCGCCACGCTGCCCCTTGAGGACCCCCGCTACAACGCCTTCTACCTCGCGCACTCGCGAGCCCTCGGCGACTGGCGGCAGACCCCAAGAGGCGAGCTCGTGGCGGTGGGCGCCGAGACGCGACCGATCCAGTCTCTAGACGCCGCGGCGACTAGATGGCAGCCGGCGTGGGCGAGAGAGGCTGTCGCGAGCCGGTTGCTGCCAGCTCCACGTGGGACGCGCACGAAAGGCGCAGAGGCACCACGGCGGGAGCGCGCGCCCCTCGTGCAGACACCGGGCCTAAGGCACCCCGCCGAGAGCCCCTGAGGGCAGCCAGCTTGGACTAGCCCTTGAGGCGACCGAAGAGGTCCCGCACGCTGGCACCCCAGAGACCAAGGCGCCCCTCAAAGAGCTGCCGCAGTTCAGAATTGTCGGCGTACTTCTTGGCGGCCACGAGCTTGATGGCCCGCCGCGCCTTCTTAAGCGTCAGGGCCGTCGGCCGCGGCTGGCGGACGACCCAGCGCCGCAGCTGCGGCGGCATGTCACCGCAAGGCTTGCCCATGAGGGCCGCCATAATCTCGGCGGCGACGAAGGCACGCTGTGCGACGTCCGCGTCGAGGTAGTCGTCCGCATCGATTTCAAGTGCACGCATCACGCTGTCCATCTCGCCACCGGCGATGATGGCCAGGGCAAAGGATTGCGCCACTTCATTCTCAAATGTTCTTGTTCCCCAGTGCTTCACGGGGGGGACAAACCCTAAAAACGACCGTACGTCCAGCGTAAGGTGACACCAAATTCGCCGATCATCCGTAAGTCGCTATTACCACGCGCATCTTTGAGCACGCGAAAACCAGGCCTCGCGAAGGGCAAAAGGGTCCACTCGGGGCTCAGTGCGAACGGCAGTGCGAATGAGAAGGCGACCGCCCAAGAAAACGCGGGGCGCGTCCGGGACGGCGTTCCGGCAAGCACGCCGAGGCGCAACCCGAGACCAAACTCGGCGAGATAATGCACGTTGAATGCCGAATACGAGGTCACTCGGACGGCCCGGCCCTCGCCGTGAACGTGAAGGGCCTGAGTCGCGCCGATAAAGCCGTGGCGGTAGGTGGCGTCGAGCCCCACCATCGGCCCCGGGGTCGTGAAGCGCGACTCTGCGTCGTCTTCGTCAGTGACGACGCCACCCGAGAGCCCAAGGCCTAGGTCGTGGGTCACGGCGCCGGAGCGCGGCGCGGGGTCGACCGTCGCGCAGCCGACCGCGGGGATGGCCATGCACAGCGCGGCCAATAGGACCCCTCTCACGCGACCGGCAGCGGCGGCGGCTCTGTGCCCTTCTCATGGGCCCGCCGTAGGGCGAGCGCGCGTCCCTGAGCAGCCCTACCCTCGTCAGCGCGACCCCCAAGGGTCAGCACGCGGGCGATACGGTCCCAGGTCTCGGCCGCCTCGAGGTCATAGCGACCTGCCTCAAAGTCGTGTGCGGACGCGACGAAGTGGCGCTCGGCCTCGCCAAGCCGCGTGCCCTCGCCGTCCACGACGCCCGTCTCCTCGACGAGGGCCAGCTCGAGGTCACCCAGCGCTCGCGACACGAGCGCCTGCAGGCGAAGGACGCCTAGGCTGGCCGCCTCGTCGGAGGCCCGCTGAAAGAGGCTGCGCGCGGTCACAAAGTCGCCCTCGCGCTGCGCGAGCACCCCCTCGTTGCGCAAGGCGTCGATGAGCACGCCCCGCATGCCCGTCAGCTCGGCGAGCTCGACCGCGCGCTGCAACATCGACCGGGCCTCCTCGGGTTTGTCGAGCAGCATGAGGACCTCGCCGAGGTTATTGGCGATCGAGGCCTGGAGCACGAGATCGCCGATCTCGCGAGACATCTCGAGGGCCTCCTCCCACAGCTTGACCGAGCGGTCGAGGCGCCGGGAGATCCACACGGCCGCGAGGTTGCTCAGCGTCTTCGCGATCCCACGTTTGTCCCCGGCCTCGCGGCGCAGCTCAAGGGCCCGCTCATAGGCCGCCTGCGCGTCTTGGATGTCGCCGCGATCATAATGCACGGCGCCACGGGCATGCATCACGTCCGCGATGCCCTTGAGGTCTGAGAGCTGCTGATAGATCTGGGCCGCTTTACTGAAGCACATCAGCGCCTTATCGAAGTCACCGAGCTGCCAGTACCAGCGCCCAAGCTGCAAGCTGCCCGCACCGATGCCGTGGGGGTCTTGAAGGAGCTCATAGATTCTAAGGGCCTGCACGAGGTGCTTGCGCGCGACGACGTGCTCGCCGCGGCCCGCCTCAAGGTCCGCGAGGTGGCTCAGGACGCGCGCCGCGCTGCGCCTGTCCCCAAGGCGCCACGCCAGCGCGAGGGCCGCGTCCGAGTACTCGTGCGCCAACCCGGTCGTCCCGAGCTGCTGATAGACCCCAGCGATATCGCAGGTGAGCTGAAGGCGCAGCGAGAGCTGAATGGGTGAGGCCAAGCGCAGCGCGCTCTCGAGGGATTCAAGGGCAGCGCGCGGGTGCCCCTCGGCGAGTGAGGCCTGCGCCGCACGATGGTGATGCTCGGCGGCGACGGCCGGCAGCCCCGACGCCTCCGCATGGCGCGCGAGCTCACGCTCAAGGGCGCTGTCGTTCTCGCCGGCTGCCCTCAGCGCCTCTGCCTGGCGCGTAAGCCACGCGAGGATCACACGATGGTAGACCTGTATCGTCGTCGTCGGTAGCCCCTCTAGGGCCACCTGCCAATGCAGCTGTGTCCGAAAACCGTAACAGTCCTCACCACGTAGACGAGATGTCCTGATCTCAAGAATCCGTTGTTCTACAAATCGATTGAGGCGCCCTCGGATCTCATCGAGGTGCGCGCCGCCGAGAAAATCGATCTCGGCTGGCGAGGCCGGCACCGTATCCCGCCGGACGATCGCCACGAGGGCACCCGTCCAAAATTCTCGGCCGATCGAGGCCGCCTGGGCGAGAAGATCGCGATCCTTGTCGTCGAGAGCCATGAAGCGGGCGTGGGCGACACCTTCAAGCGTATCGGGCACCTTGAGGCGGAGCACTCGCGTCTCATCGAGGCGCCAAGCGCCGCCCTCCTGGGTGATCCCGCGCGCCTCTGCGAGCCAGCGGACCAAGGACTTAAGTGCGAAGGGATTCCCCGCACCCGTCTCGACTAAACGTTCGATGAGGGCGCGCGAAGGAAGCTGCTTAAGCCCCGAGAAATAAAGACGAAGCATCCGCTCGGAGTCGGCCGCGCTGATGAGCCCGAGATGCGTGACCGGCAGGCGCTCCCAGCCTGGGAGGTGATCGGCCAGCAGCGGAGACCCGGAGAGCAAGAGCAGGACCGGTCTACCCTTGGCCGTCGCCGGGACCGCGGCTGTCAACGCAAAATCCCGGCGGTTGCCGCGATGGGCGTCATCGACCAACAGCACGAGCGGCTTTTGAAACGCGAGGGTCTCCAGGACCCGGCCGACGATCGTGCTGCAGCGGGCGACGTCGGCGTCCTCGTCGTGACTCGAGGCGGCCGCGCTGCCGCCAAGGAGGGCGCGGGCCAAGAAGTCCGCGTCATCGGGGACGACGACGCGGGACAGCTCGCGGGACAGAGCCGCACGGGCGCTCACGGCGTCGAGATTGGCCGGGATATTGAAGAGGCCACGAAAGAGCACGTCCCAGAAACGAAAGAGCCCCCCTCCCCCGCTCACCGCCGGGCAGCGCACGGAGACCGTATGAAGGTCCGGGTGGCGCGCGCTGGCCTCGTCGAGGACGGACCGCAAGACGCGCGACTTCCCTAGCCCGTGGCCGCTGACGACGAGATGCAGACGCACCGACCAGTGCGAGACAGCGTCATCGATCGCGCGACCAAGCGCGGCGCACGTGTCGTCACGACCAATGAGGTCGTTCGGAAGTCCGGGTGGGTTCCAAGGAAAGGGCGGCCACGGCGAGTACGTCGGCAGGCCCTGAGAGACAGGGCCGTAGGCGGACTCGAGCGGAAAATCCGTGGGCATGACGCTTCTCCCTGGCTGGGAATTGGGGGCGCAGACCCCAAACGACGGACGCTATGCGCGCCGTATGAGGTTTGACCAGTGTCTTACGCCTTCAGGCGCAACGCAACCCGTGCCCAAGGATCAGCCAAACGATCAACCATAGTTGCGAACGATAACTTCGCCGACCGGGCGTCTTCCCTCGGCCGAGCGCGAGATGGCCCGCGGCGCGAGGATACCGTCAATACGGAAGCCCTGGTAGAGCTCACGAATGAGGGGCGTGTCGCTGTTGGACAGCATACAGAGGACGCCGCGCTCTGTCAGCTCGCGGAAACGCTCCGCGAGGCGCGTCTGGTCGGCCAGCCCGAAGTCGGCGGCCGTGTAAGACGTAAAGCTCGCCGTGGGGCTGATCGGCGCGTAGGGCGGGTCCATGTAAACGAAGTCGCCGGCGCGGGCCGCCGCGACGCTGCTGTCGAAGTCTCCGAGCCGAATCTCAGCGCTCGCGAGAGCGCGCGAGGCGCCACGCAGGCGCTCGACCGGGCACAGGTTCGGGTTCGTATACTTGCCAAAGGGCACGTTGAACTGGCCGCTCTTGTTGACGCGGTAGAGCCCGTTGAAGCACGATCTGTTAAGAAACACAAAGCGAGCGGCGCTCTCGACGGCGCTGAGCGTCGTCGGGTCGACGGCGCGCACCGAGTAGAAGTGCTCGCGCTCGTAGGTGTGGTCGCCGAGGGCCTCAATGAGGGCCTCCACATCGTCGCGGACGACTTTATAGAGGCCGATGAGCTCGGCGTTGGTGTCGGTCAGCACGGACTGCCGTGGCTGCAGCCGCAGGAACACGGCCGCGCCTCCAAGAAAGGGCTCGCGGTAGCCACCGCGCCACAGCTTGGCGCTTGGCATGCGCGAGACCAGCTCGTGCATGATGCGTGTCTTACCACCAGCCCACTTGATAAAGGGGTCCGCGGGCGATACGGGCACCGCCGGCTGAGGCTGCTGGGCGTGCTGAGACTGAAGCGCTTGTGAATGACGAACCAATGGACGGACTCCGACCTAGCACGCCCGGGGTCGGGCGATGCGCGTGACTAGACCTCCGACCGGTGCTTCCGCTGGCGTCCAAAGAGGGGTGCCTAGCGGAGCGATCACCTGAGATCGGATGCGCGATCAACGTGATCGCCGGTCTAGGAGTAAGGGCACCCTTGAGAACCGTCAAAAAAAACCACATAAACGGAACATCCCCGTTCTGCTTTTCAGTTCAGGGACTTACCCTCAATTAGCCCGAATAGCCGATGAGTTTGAAGCGTAAAGCGCCCAGCTCGGCCGCGGCTTCGAGGCCGACCCACAGCAGCAGGTCGGCGGGCAGGGCCAATCCCTTAAGCGACGGATGGGCTTTCTCCCAGGCCGCGAGGGCCTCATCGTCCGCAAAGAGAGGGCTGTGCGCGGCGACCTCGGCGAGGGGCCGCGACCCATCCCAAAAGGACCAAAAACCCGCGACGCCGGCGGGAGACGCCGTGACGACCCGGCTGTCAGCCACCCGCATCGTGACAGCCCGCCCCGAGACGGGGCACACCGTATGAAGATCAAGTGGTTTGTGCAGCATCGCGTGCAACGTCAGGAGATCCATGCCGCCAAAGGTGTGGATGTCGATGCCGTTGTCGAGGTGGGCCCGGTGCTTCGTCGGCGCCAGCGAGATGGCCCCGAGGAGCCCGGTAAACTTGGCCCCGCTCTGGTCGATGCTGAGGAGGCGGCGATGCTGCAGCTCGGCGATGGCCGCCCCAACCTCGGCCGCGGTGCCGAGACCCGAGTCCGCGAGGCGCTCAGTGACCCTCTCGACGGACTCCAGCCAACCACGGTCGGTGACAGCGCGGGACAGCCATGTCAGGATCTCGAAGTGGAGGTCGTGGAGCTCGGCGCTGGCCCGGTCATAGAACTCAGCCAGCGTGCGATCGCCGTCGTCGGGAACTTCGATCAGCGCTTGATTAGACATCGTACAATCCTTGGAAGAGACCCGAGCGGTGCTCACCAGTAGTAACCCCGCGCACCGCCCGTAGGCAAGTCGTCGACCCGCGCGCCCCGATTCCGGAGACCCCATGGCCAAGCGCCGCTTCGAGCTCGTGTCAGACTATACGCCGATGGGCGACCAACCGCGTGCGATTGAGGCCCTCGTCACGGGACTGGCCCAGGGGCTCGCCCACCAGGTGCTGCGCGGCGCGACCGGCACGGGCAAGACCTTCACCATTGCCAACGTGATTGAACGCGTGCAGCGGCCCGCCCTCGTGCTGGCGCCGAATAAGACCCTCGCGGCCCAGCTCTACGGCGAGCTGAAGGCCTTTTTCCCGCACAACGCGGTGGAGTATTTCGTCAGCTATTACGACTACTTTCAGCCAGAAGCCTACATCCCGTCGAGCGACACCTACATCGAAAAAGACGCGCTGATTAACGACACCATCGACATGATGCGCCACGCGGCGACCCGCGCGCTGCTTGAGCGCCCGGACACCATCATCGTGGCCTCGGTCTCATGTATCTACGGAATCGGCGATCGCACGACCTATGAGGGGATGTTGATTGACCTGCAACAGGGCGCGACCGTCATGCGCGACCGCCTCCTGCGGAACTTCGTGGACATCCAATACGCCCGAAATGACTGGGATTTTCATCGCGGCACCTTCCGCGTACGCGGCGACATCGTCGAGATCTTCCCTGCCTACGAGCAAGAGGCCGCCATCCGTCTGTCGTTCTGGGGTGACGAGCTCGAGTCCATCGCCCGCATCGATCCCCTCCGCGGGACCGTCCTTGAGACGCTTGAGTCGGTCTCGATTTTCCCAAACAGCCACTACGTCACGCCGAAGGACAAGCTGCGCGGCGCGATTGTCACGATCCAAGAGGAGCTCGGCCCGCGTCTGAACGAGCTCAGGGCCGAAGGCAAGCTCGTCGAGGCCCAGCGCCTTGAGCAGCGAACCCTCTATGACATCGAGATGTTAGAGCAGGCCGGCTTCTGCAACGGCATCGAGAACTATTCGCGCCACCTCACGGGGCACGCGCCCGGGACCCCGCCGCCAGTGCTGCTCGACTATTTCAGCGACGACTTCTTGGCCATCATCGACGAGAGCCACGTCGCCATCCCGCAGGTCGGCGCGATGTTCCGCGGGGACCGCGCGCGTAAGCAGACCCTCGTCGACTTTGGCTTCCGCCTGCCCTCGGCCCTCGACAATAGACCGTTAAAATTCGACGAGTTCGAGACACACGTCCACCAGTCGATCTACATGAGCGCAACGCCCGGAAACTATGAGCTCCAAGAAGCTGGCGAGGCCATCGTCGACCAGCTCATCCGCCCAACGGGCCTCATCGACCCTGAGATCATCATCCGGCCTGTGGCCAGCCAAGTGGACGACGTCCTCCATGAGGTCCGCCTGACGGTCGAGCGCGGCTTCCGCGTGCTGGTGACGACGCTGACGAAGCGCATGTCCGAGGACCTGACCGAGTACTTCCAAGAGGCCGGCGTGCGAGTCCGCTACCTGCACTCGGACGTCGACACCCTCGACCGCATCGCCCTCATCGAGGACCTCCGCGCCGGCGTGTACGACGTACTGGTCGGCATCAACCTCCTGCGCGAGGGCCTCGACATCCCAGAGGTGGCCCTCGTGACCATCCTCGACGCCGACAAAGAGGGCTTCTTGCGAAGTGAACGGAGCCTCATTCAGACCATCGGCCGGGCCGCGCGGAACTCCGAGGGGCGCGTCATCATGTACGCAGACAGGATCACCCGCTCGATGGAGGCCGCCATCGGCGAGACCGATCGCCGCCGCGATCTGCAGATCGCGCACAACCTCGCGCACGGGATCACACCGACGACCATCATCCGGTCGTCCCAGGCAGGTCCGCGCGCGGACGAGTACCCGTCGGGCGAGGACACCCCGCGCACCTTCAAAAAAGACAAACGCGGCTCGAAGTCCGGGCAGATTGGCGGCGGACCCGCGTCCTCGTCGCGAAACTCCAAGCAAGACGCGGCCGCCACCGCAGGTCATTTGACTAAAAAAGAACTTGAGACCCGCATCATCAGCGAACGCAAGAAGATGATGTCCGCGGCGCAGAAGCTGGACTTCGAGACGGCGGCGACGATCCGCGACACGTTGAAGAAGCTCGTCGCGCGGCTGCTGGAGGTTAGTTAGGTGATGCACGTCACGGCACTAGGCGCTCGGGGCTCGGCCCGCCGCGCCCCACGCATCGCCTCAAGCATCGCCCGAAGCATCATAGGTGCCTTGGCGGTGATCACGGTCACCGCGTGTGACACGCCCGCCGCAGACTCGCCCTATTGTGAGGCGTGGCGACACAACGGCGGTGAGGCCCAGCTCTGGCTCGTCGACGCCGAGATCCCCGCAGAGGATGCAATGCCGGTGCCCTTGCGTCTAAACCTGCCTCTACCGGAGGGGCTCGTCGCCGAGGTCGCCCAGGGCACGGATGGCCCCTTCACCCACCAGGGGGCCCAGCGCTTCGCCTGGGACTTCGACGTGCCCGTCGGGACACCGGTCATCGCGGCGGCGTCCGGGGTGGTCGTCAGCGCCGTAAGTGGGTACGACGACTGGGGCCCGGAGCCGTCGTGGCGGGACGGCGCCAACCGCGTCGTCATCGATCATGGCGCGGGGCTCTTCAGCGCCTACGTCCACCTCGGAGAGGACCAGGTCTACGTGGCGCGCGGCGACCGGGTCGAGGCCGGCCAGACCCTTGGCACCACCGGCCTCTCGGGGCAGATGACCGGGCCCCACCTGCACTTTCACGTCGAAAACGCATGGAGCGACACCCTGCCCGCACGCTTCTTTTCGCCCACCACGTTGACCTGCGAGCTCTTCCCCTTGGGCGGAGACCTCGTGACTGGCGCGCTGAGCGAGCCCTTCGATGACCACGGGCCGAGCCAGGCGCCGCCCGAAATATTTACCGATTTTGGGATCTCCGACCTAACTGGGGCACCCGCTCGCCTCTTCTCCACCCGACGGAAGTACACGGTCGCAGGCGCCGTCACGGCCGGCTTCACCGACGCCGTCTTTCTCCTCCTGCCCGAGGGAGGCGGACGCGCCGTCTTCGCGCGTCGTTGGCCAGTCGGCCCGGACGGCCACTTTCGCGGCACCTTGGACCTCAAGGACGTGCCGCCGGGTGAATACGGCTGGGCGGTGGTCGCGAGCTCCGACGAGAGCGCGACCGTCGCGCGAAGCGTCCGGTGCGTCGTCGTGCGCTGAGACTTTGGGGGCCACAGGCGTGCGCGCGGTATTATCAGGTTTTCTCAAACCGCAGGCGCATCGCGGCCGGGCCCGCACTGCAGCGAGGTGCGGGCGTGCCCGGCGGTCAGCCCCAAGACAGGCCCACTGGAATGCGGCGCGCCCGTGCCGAGTTTATAGGCTCACGTCCGGATGCACGGCCCGGGGGCCAGACCGACGTAAATCGCATCGAACCGGAGGAAACACCATGATGGCAACGCGAAGCCGTTGGAACGACCATAACCACTGGCAATGTCTCAAACACGTGCCCCCCGTGAAGCTGCCGTCTAGCTCTGCCCGCTGCTGGTTCGTCGGCTGCTCGGCGCGCCCCTCCGAGGAGGAGCGCCCCGTGTGGGTCGCGCCTGTTGAGCGCCCTGCCCCCGTCGACGCGCCGGTCGTCGCGCTGCGCTCAGCGCCTTCGGCCAGGCGCACTACTGCCCAACCCAGCGCCCCGGCGTCCACCCAAAATGCGGCCCACGAGGGGTCGAGCTGCGCGCTCGAGTCATGCGCCAATCAGGCTCGAGGTGGCTCGAAATACTGTAGCCGCGCCTGCAGCAACCGCAACGCGCGCCGCCGCTTTAAGGCGAAGATGAAGGCCGCGTAGCGGTGCAACCGGGCTCCTAGCGTCCACCTTTCAATCGGATGCACCGTTGCCTTGACCGCCGAGCCTGTTAGACTCGGCGGCCCGAGGGGCCAAGTTTGCCCCCGACAACGACGGAGCACGAGACAATGACGATTCTTGTTCGCGGTGGAACGGTAGTAAACGGTGATGGTGAAGTGCGCGCCGACGTCCTGTGTAGCGGCGGCAAGATCGTGCGTGTCGGGTCCGACCTCTCGAAGGACCCCGAGGCTGCGGGCGCACGTGTCATCGACGCTGGTGGCGCCTACGTGATGCCAGGCGGCATCGACCCCCACACGCATATGGAGCTGCCCTTTATGGGCACCGTCGCGTCAGAGGACTTCTATACCGGCACCTGCGCGGGTCTGGCCGGTGGCACGACGATGATCATCGACTTCGTGATCCCGTCGCCGCAGCAATCCCTGCTGGAAGCCTACAACACATGGCGCGGCTGGGCCGAGAAGGCCGCCTCCGACTACTCATTTCACGTCGCCGTCACCTGGTGGGACGAGTCCGTCGCCCGCGACATGGAGACCCTGACGACCAAGCACGGCGTCAACAGCTTCAAACACTTCATGGCCTACAAGAACGCCATCATGTGCGACGATGAGACCCTCGTGAATTCGTTCAAGCGCTGCGGCGAGCTCGGCGCGCTGTGTACGGTCCACGCCGAGAACGGCGAGCTGGTCTTCCAGCTGCAAAAGGACGTCTTCGATAGTGGCATCTCCGGCCCAGAGGGGCACCCCCTGTCGCGTCCCCCCGAGGTCGAGGGCGAGGCCGCGAATCGGGCGATCCGCATCGCCGAGGTCCTTGGTGTACCACTTTATCTCGTGCACACCTCATGTATCGACTCCCTCGAAGCCATCACGCGTGCCCGCCTCGAAGGCCAGCGCGTCTTCGGCGAGGTCCTCGCGGGGCACCTCCTTATCGACGACAGCGTCTATCGCACGGGCGACTGGCGCCACTCGGCCCACCACGTCATGTCACCGCCCTTCCGCAGCAAAGAGCACCAAGACGCGCTCTGGCGCGGACTCCAATCCGGTGTCCTGCAGACGACCGCGACGGACCATTGCTGCTTCATGACCGCGCAAAAGGCCATGGGCCAAGAGGACTTCCGCAAGATCCCGAATGGCACGGCCGGCGTCGAAGACCGTATGGCGGTCCTGTGGTCTCATGGGGTCGGCAAGGGGCGCCTGACCCCGTCGGAGTTCGTGAAGGTGACCTCGGCGAACACCGCGCAGATCTTTAACATCTACCCGCAAAAGGGTCGCATCCAGGCCGGCGCCGACGCCGACATCGTCGTATGGGACCCGAAGCTGACCCGCACCATCTCTGCCAAGACCCACCACCACAACATTGACTTCAACATATTTGAAGGGATGCAGGTCGTGGGCGGCCCCGCCGTGACTATCGCTGGAGGCGAGGTCGTGTACGAGAACGGGGTCCTCACGGCGACCCGTGGCCGCGGGCGCTACATCGATCGACCCTGCTTTCCGTCGTACTGGCAGTCGCAGAAGACGGCGAACACGCTCAAGGCGTGGAGACCTGTCGACCGCTGATTGACTTTTTGGCCGCGACCGCTTTTTCGAACCGCGCTTCACGCGCACCGCACCGCGGACCCGTAGCCGCGCCAGAGGCCGACTTGGACCGCCGGCGCGGCCAAAACCGCGCGGTCTTCGCCATGAAAGGAGAGGACAAGGGTCTTTGCGACCCTGTCCACAGATTGATCGGCACGCTTTGATCGGGTATCCGCCTCTACTCTTGTGGCCGCATCAATTTCGAGGAGACGTACCTATGAATAACCGCTCAATCCTAAAGACAACCCTCGGCGCAGGCTCCTTGCTCGCGGCCCTGCTCGCGCTGACCGTTGGCGGCTGCGGCGATAGCGCGACCCCGTCGGCCTCTGACACCTCGGTCACGGGCGCGGACACTGCGGTCGGGACGGACACATCGATGGTGGGCGGCGATACGACAGGCGTCAACGACCCGACCTACATCGACCCCGACATCCGCTGCGACCGCCGCGAATTCGACATCCAATCGCAGAATTTCTCCAAGGAGACCAACTACGCGAGCTATCAGGCCCGCAACGCGTCGGCGGACCCGACCGACGTCCTGTCGATCGAGCTCTACAACGGCGGCAGCCTGCAGGGCGCGACGACCGCCGGCATCTACAACCTCGACGACCCGAACTACGAGACCTGCGCCAACTGCGTGCTGATCCGGGCGACCTGTAACTCCGGCAAGCCTTGCGAGAAGACCTTCTATGCGGACGTCGGCACGCTGAACATCCAGCAGTGGGACGCGGGCGACGGCACCTTCTCGGGGCGCCTGCAGGGGGTGGTCCTGCGCGAAGTCACCATCGACAAGGACACCTTCGTCTCGACTCAGGTCCCCGGCGGCGAGACCTGGTGCGTCAGCGACTTCGCGTTCACCGCGGAGATCAAGGGCATCCCCGTCTCTGACCGCACCCAGCCGACCTGCGTCGCCGAGGGCACCGGTACCTTCCTCCACGACAACGTGAAGGACATCAAATACACGAATTGCCTCGGCGAAGAGGTCAGCCTGCACGCGACCTGCGGCCAGTCGAAAGCCCTGTGGCTCGTGGCCACGGCCGGATGGTGCAGCGCGTGCGCCGAGTTCATCGCCGGCCTCGTCGCCGACCACGGGGGCTCTCTGTCGCGCGCCAAGATCGGCGAGAAGACACCAGGCCTCGACATGCTCGTGATCCTTGGCGAAAATCGCCAGGAAGGAAAGCCGAGCCTCGCATACTGCAACGAGTATGCGACCGCCCACAAGCTCGACCCGGCGATGGTCGTAGTGGACTGGACCGACGCCGCCTCGCAGGTCTCGTTGGTCGACCCTGAAGGCTCCTACATCGAGACCAATGCCCTCGGCATCACCTGGTCGGCGGTCAACCCCTACCTGACGGCCGACGCCAACGGCGGCGTCGCGTCGGGCTACCCGTGGTGGGGTCTCCTCGACGGTCGCAACATGGAATACGTCTGGAGCGACTACGCCCAAGAGCGCGATTTCCAGACGACCCTCTCCGCTCTGCTCTCAGCACCCTGATATCAGGCGTGTTTGTAAGATGCCTCGGCTCCGCAAGGACCCGAGGCATTTTTTTACTGCAATCAACTACACGCAACGATCAGGGGCTGGGCGACGACGCCAGATCAATCACCCAGGTCTCAACATCGTCGAAGGTCCCGTCGACACGCATGCCGCCGATCTCGACCCGCTCGCGACACCAGAGGTCTCCGCTGTCACGGCGATTGAAGGCCGCGATAAGCCCGTGCAGCCCTAAATCGTGTGCGGTCATCGTGACCTCGAGGCGCTCGAACCTACCAAGAGTCTGAGGATCTCGGGTCAAGGCCTCCATGAGGGATGAGCCCACGCCGCGCTTGCGGGCCACGAGACTGACGAGGACCTGGACGATGCCGATGTGGGCGCCCCGGACGAACTCCCGTGGCAGCACCCGCACGAGGCCCAGCGGCTGTCCCCCGGCGAGGGCCACGAGGATGCGTTCTTCACCGTAGGTCGCCCCATGGACGAGGTCATGCCCGAGGCCGAGGAGGTCATCGCCCAGCTCATTGGCGATGACGGGCGCGCTCGGGGCTTGATGTAGCGCCGTGTAGACCATGAAGCCCAGCGCGGTGGCGTCCTGAAACCCGACCCCGCGGATCTCGAGCTCGCCGTCAACCCGACCCGTGGTCTCCCGACCGCTCATCGCCGGGTGACCGACCAGACGCCGCGCGCCTTCTTGTTTGCGATGACCCCCTCGAAGGCGCCCATGGCGGCCCGGGGATCCCAAAACCGCCCGTGGACCTTGATGAAACCGTGGCCGGCGCGACCGTTCATGCGTAACTCTGGGTCATCGGGCGCGGTCATCGGCCGCAGCGAGATCACGCCATCCTCGGGGCTGGTCTCCGCGACGGCCGAGACGATAAAGCCGTGCACGATCTGGATTTGTAGCTGCCCCGCCTCGAACGGCGCCGAGCCGTCGTCAGCTGCGATAAAGAATGGCCCACTAAAGTAGCCGTCTGGCAGGCGCGGGGCATCGTCCGCCGGCGTCGCCTCGACGGTGACGTCGCGCACGGGCGCCTCGGCTCCGGCCGGCGCACCCACGGCGACAGCCACGAGGCCAAGGCCCGCGACAAAACGCCAGAAATGATTGCGACAGAAATAAAGCATTAGACCTCGCGCGACTGACTGAGACCGAGACAGGTCGCTCCGGCTTGGATCTTGAACGAGCGAAAGGCGATAGGCAAGTGCGTCATCGTGGCCCCTTAAGGTGTCGGCGCGGGCTTCGGCTGGGCTGACTTCAGCGCGGTCCGGTCCGCCGCCGCCTCAGGCACAAGCGCCACGACCGGCTCGAACATGAGGACGAGCCCCAGCGGCTTATCTCCATCAATAGACAACGACACCCCTAGCTCCGACACGATGAGGGCGCGCAGTGTACCCTCGGCGACCTTCGCCGGGAGCCCTGCGGCGTCCCACTTCGACAGCGCTGCACCGCCTGCGGCCGCCGCATCTTCCCCCTGCCCGAGGGCCGTGTAGAGTTGGCTGAGCCGCAGATTCGCGTACTGCTCTGCGTGCATACCCTCATCGCTACCGAGAGCGCGCCCCATGAAATCGACCGCATCGCCAAGGATCTTCCGGCGCTCCATCAAATAAGAGGCGGCGAGGTTGGAGAGAAAGGGCGAGACGTTCAGCCGCCTCATCGCCCGCAGCGCCGTCACGGCGCCTTCCTGATCCCCTAAACCGGCCAGGATTGCGGCTGTCGACGTGTGCACCGCCTGAGCGAAGCGCCGGCCCTGCTCGAAGCTGAGGTCGAATTCCGCGAGCCTGCCGCCCAAGGCCGCCACCGCGCTCAGCCAGCGCTTCTTGTCGGCCTCTTTGAGCGCGCCCGCGCCGGTTGGTGGGACAGTGACGCGCATGGCTTCTAGGTTGGCGCCCATCACCGCGTTCATCGCTAGCTCGCGGTCGAGGTCAGGCCTATCCTTCGCGGTCGCCACCTTCGCCAGCCGTGCGAGCTCTTTGTCGCTAGAGGCGAGGCTCTTGGAAGAGGCAACCATTCGTTTCGAGTCACGCGCGCGCATCGCATACGCCGCCTCAAGACGGGCCCCGACCGCGCGGACCGCGGCCATTTCGGCTCCGCCTCCGCGCGGGATCTTCTTTAGGATGCTGATCTCACCCGAGGCCAAGAATCCCGCCGTGACCGCCCCAGCCATGGCCAAGCGCCAAGCATCGGGGACCGACTTGTGCGCCTCGGCGATGGCCAGGGCGCGCTTGTTGATAGAGGCCGCCGCTGCGGCCGACGCCGGATCGTCCGGCTTGAGGACCGTGTAAGCCGCGAGCTCCATGAGAAACTCGCCGACGGACGCCGAGAACGACTCATGCGGGCCCCGACTCGCCAGCCAAGCCAGCTCGCTCGTCAGGAGCGCGTCGTCCCGAAGGGGCGCCACGCCACCGAACCCGGCTGTGATGTGCGCGTCGATGAGAGCCGTCAGGCGGAACTCCCTTAAGCGCGTGTCAAGCCGACCTGCCGTCTCAGCGTCCTTATAAAGTATCTTTAAGCTATCGTGTCGGCCGTTCTGCTGCAAGATCCCGGCGGCCATATACCAAATTGTCTGGTTATCCTTGTAGCGCCCGAGCGCCTCCCGCGCGAGGGCCTCGGCCCCGTCTCGGTCGCCAGTTCGCATAAGCGTCTGCCCCATCGCGATGGTCGCCTCCGGTGTGAGCTCTGGACGCTTAGAACGAAACTCTTTCACGGCGCGGGCGTCCGCGAACCGGCCGTCGACGTTGGTGAAACGCGTCACGAGGCGAGGCTCTTCGGCCAGCACCTGGGTGCGGATCATCTCGGCCACGCCGAGCGACTCCTTGGTGTTCCAATCGACCATCATGGCGTACGCGTTGATCAGAACTTGCAGGGGCGGTTTCAGCGCCAGCGCCTGGCTAAAGGCCGCCGCGGCCTCTTCAAACCTGCCGGCGCCATGCGCGATGAGCGCGAATTGACTCCAAGCGACGACCCCGAGAGACGCGACGGGGGCCTCGAGGGCGAAGGCTCTTGGGAACCAGCCCGAGGCGTAGGCACGCGCCCCTGCGAGGCTCTTTCCGAGCGCCGCCGCGACCTGGCGGCTACCTTCCGGGACGAGGCTCGGCAGGCGCTCGAAGGTGTCCCGGACCGCGTCATCTTCGACATAGGCGCGCCCCACTCGCTCGAGATAGAAGGCAAAAGTCCGCGCGACGACTCGCAAGTCGGCGTCCATGTGATCTTGGACCTCCAAGAGCTGAATCGCCACGGATGCGCGCAAGAGCAGCGCGATATCCTCGGCCACCGCCGCCTCGACGGTCTCGTCGTCGATCGCGAGGCGTGGCAGCGCGGTGTAGACGATCGCCCGAAGGTCGGCCTCGGGAAAGGTCGCGAAGCTCTCAAGGACCATCGCCGGGTACGGCAGCTTGTCCCAGATCCAGCCCTCCGGCGGGACCGCCCCTTGAGCTGGGACAGCGGCCGGGGTTGGGGTTGGTTCCCCCGCCCGCGCCGTCATCGCGCCGTGAGCGCAGAGAATCACGAGACCGAGGGTGAACACGCGCGCGATGCTAGACATCTAAAACCCTTATATTGAAATCATGTCCGCGGGCTACTCCTCCGGAATGACCAGCGGGAAAGCCACGACGGACCAGCTCTGCCAGCGACCGACGCTGAAGAGGGAGCCGTCCCAGTATCCCATATCAAATCCCGGGATATAGGCTCGAACCATCTGAATGTAGTTTTCGCCGGGCCAGAGGGCCTGGATGCCCCAAGCCGCCCTAAGATCGGGCAGGGGCACGTCCGTGCGAGAGCCCTTGGCCATGACATCCCAGAACGTAAACTGGGACGGATGATTGAGGGTAACCCAATTGAAGCTGGGATCAATCCAAGGCTTCACGTCCCACGACAGGCGCGTGCCCGTCAACGTGCCGTCAATGCTGGGGTTGACGCTTGTCGGGATCTGCATAAAGGGACCGACGACCATCGTCGGTAACCCGGCGAAGAAGACCCGGCCCCCCGACACGCCGACGCCGCGAAGATCTTGATGCTCAATGGTAAACGCGGGGCGCCAGGAGGCCCCGTCCCAACGCCAGATGTCGCCGGCGTCCCCGACCGCCCAACCATCAGCGGCGTCGACGAAGGCCAGCCCATGGAGCCCGCGTCGCCCGACAGGCAGCAGCTCAAACCAGACTCGGCCGTCCCAACGCAGCATCCGCCCATCATCGCCGGACGCCCATATCAGGTCGGGACTAATGATGTGAATCGCACGTAGCGCGGGTCCCGCCCGGTCCAGCACCGTCATCTGCGCCGACGCCTCGCGCCGCCGGATGACGCCCCCAAGGCCGACCATCCAAATGCGCTGGGCGCCGTCGCGGGCCATCGCCGTGATGGTCCCCTCGGTGAGATCGCCATCCATACGATTTGCCAGACCATTTGGCCCGTCCGGGTGATTGAGCTCCCAGCGCCAGACGCCCTTATCGCCATAGAGCCACAGCACGTCATCGGCCTCGCGCAAGAGCCCCCACCAGGTCACATCAACGCGTGCCAGCGCACGGGGCAGGCCGGCCCGCGCCCACCGCAGGCCATCCCAGCGCACGACCGACCCCTCAGCGCCGACGGCCCAAGCCGCAGAGGGGCTGTCCGCCCACACGCCGTGCAAGGGCGCCGAGACGGGCGTCTGCTGCAGCCCCCAGACGGTCCCGTCGAAGGCGAAGACCTGGCCCTTCTTGCCTGGGGCCCAGAGCCAGCCGGGCGCCCCAGCAAAGGCGTACATGCCATTGATTGGATTCCCGCTTCCGAGCTGTTTCGGAGAGACGACCCCGTCCTCAAGCACTTGGTACTCAAACAGTGAACGCAAGAAGACCTGGGGGATCCTCTCTTGGACCACAAAGGAGCCCTCGCCGGTCTGCAGTTCTTCCGGCACATCGGCCCAGGCGCGCGCGAACACCGCGAAGGTCGAGTTGGCGAGGCTGTCCTCGAAGGCCGTCGGAAAACGTTTCAGTTCAAATAGATTCTGATCCAGACCGTTGGCGCGCTGCGGAAAGCGGAAGACGCCCTCGGCACCAAAATCAATAAAGAGATCGGCCTCATGACGCGCGGTCAGCTCGAGGCCGGTCGGCGCGCCGTCCAGGCGGACCCGCAGATCGAGCCTGAGGGGGATGTCCAGGGGCACATCCTGACCAACGATAGTCTCACCCGGCACACCCGAGACGTTCCTACGTACGCCCATGACGAGGGGCGTAAACTCGCCCGAGATGCGGTCCTCGACGCCGCCGAGGCAGACGACGGCGAACTCACCGGGGGGGGAGTCAATGCTATAAAACATATTCCCGTCGGCGGGGCTGGACGGCGCGGGGGTCTGGCTGAAGACGCTGGACTCGGTCAGCTGGCAGCGGGCCGTGCGGATGCCCGCGTCCGGCACGCACTGCACGGCCGGGCCGCCAAGAGCGGTCACGCCGGCGCAACGAAACCCCTCGGGGCAATCCACGTCCGTGCTGCACCCTGTGGCACACCGAGGGCCCTCGTCCCCGAGCGGCACGCACAGCGAGCCCTCGCCTGCGCACTCGGCGTCCGCCGCGCAAGGCTGACAGAGGGTCCCGGGCGCGGTCCCTAGGCGGGCCTCACAGCTGCCCGGCGGTGTCACGACGTACTTGTCGAGACCCGAGACGTGCCCCGTGATCCGCGTGTCGGGCCGCGTCTGCGGGCCACCGGTGGGGGGCGTACCGTTACCTGGGGGGCTGGCCGTCAAAGGAAAGAGGACGAGGGTCACATCGCGGGCGTCGAACTCGGCGACGGTCGCGGTCGTGTAGTCATCGCGGCTGGCGGTGACCATCTGTGGTGCACCAAACATTATTTCCGAGAAGGTGATCTGACCCCGCTGGTCTGTGAGGCCCTGATAGGGCGTCTCGAGGTCATCCCAGAGGATCACGAACGCGTCGGGCACCGGCTTGCGGGTGACCCGGTCGATGACGGTCACGTTGAGGGCCTCCGGGATAGGCCCCTCGCCCACCCCACCCGAGGGGCGAGTCGGGTCGAAGTATCGAAAACCCATCGCAAAAAAACCGGGACGACCCCCATCTACGTTGACGCGGCCGACGCTGGCGGCCGGCACGCGCACGACCGCAAGCCCGTCATCGACCACATCGACCTCGGAGGCTCTCTCGACGCCAAATTTGAGTGACGGGGGCCCCCTTACGAATCCCTCGCCGTAGACCCTCACGATGCGGCCGCCGGCCTGTGCCCCTTCAAGAGGCCAGTACCCGAAGACCTTCGTGCTGCCAGCGCGATACTCGTAGGCCTCTCGGACGCTGGCTGTCCGGCCGTCGTTGCGAATCACCGACACGTCGACCCGCCCAGCGGTGCCGGGCGGTACCTGGACGCGTAACGCGTCGCCAAAGATGGACTCCACGTCTCCTTGCCGAGAGCCAAAAAAGACCCGGTCCGAGGTCTTGAGGCCTTTGCCGAAGACGAGGACGACCTCCCCGCCCTCGACCGCGCCAAAGGCAGGGTCGACCGTCTGGACGGCATAATTCCCTTGGTATTCAAATGACAACACATTGGAGGTCCGACCACCCTCCACGATGGTCACGGCCACCTCACCCGCATTGGAAACGCTCGGTGACTCCACGACCACGATGCCGGTGTCGCGCCTGACCTCAAGGACCGTGGCTTGGGATGTGCCGAAGAAGACTTTTACATCGCTCGACCCCATCCCGAGGGTCACGAGGGCCACGAGGGTGCCGCCCGCCCGCGGGCCAGCCGCCTGAAAAAGATGCTGCAAGTTGAGACCCGCCGGCACCACCTCAGGGCGATAGAAGAAGGCCGCCGCGAGAGTCTCCGCGGCCGCCGCACAGGTCACGACCACATCCACCACCGCCCCCGGCGCGCCAGCTGGCGTGCGCACGGTCAGGTAGCCCCCAGCTGCCTCCCAGTCGAGAAACTCGGCCGGCTGCGCCCCAAACCGGGCCGTGCAATCGGAGCCGAGGCCTTCCCCGCGGATGACGACGGGCTCGCCCCCACGCGCGGCCCCGGCGACGGGCTCGAGGCCCTTCAATTCAAGAGGCACGGTGAACACGAAGGCGTCAGCGATGCCTGCAATTTCAAGGCCATCAGACACAATCACGGCGACGCGGCCGCCGCGGTCGGCTCCGCGAGAGGCCGTCTTCCCAGTGATCGTGGTCTCGTCGACCCGGCGGGTGTCGATGAGCCGCTGGCCCCCGACAAGCACGTAAGTCCCGCGGGTAAAGCTCTTGCCGACGACGGTCACCGCGGTTCCGCCGGAGGTTGGGCCCTCAGTCGGAGAGATCGACGTCACGGCGAGCCCGGAAGTATAAAGAAAACCGCGTTCGAGCCTCTCACGCTGGCCATCGGGCAGCTCGAGGTCCACGTCGACGAGCCCGACCGCGTGCGCCGGCGTCGTCACGTTGACGCGCCCATCATCGAGGATGGTCGGTCCCTCGCCGGCCTTCCCATCAAAAAAGACCTTGATTCCCTTTTGAAAACCTGAGCCATGGACCGTGACGCGGTCCCCGCCCGTCGGCAGGCCGACGCTGTCATCCACGCGCACAATCGTCAGCGGAATGAAGACGTCACCGCCGTCGCCCTCGCGCGTGTCCGCCCAGCCATTGGGGAGCTCTGGGCAGCCCGCCAGGGACGCGAGCGCGGCGACGCACAGGAGCCCCACGAGGACCCGCCCCGCGTGGGTTTTGCGATGGGACAGGGGACGCAGGAAGGGGCCGGGGTACGCGTCATCGACCTCGACCCCGTCGACTGCTCTCTCATGCGACGAGCCAATCGCGGCGGTATCGATGTGCATCACGCTGCCTCCCTCTTAAATGAGCCGAATGAGTGTAAGCGAGACGCCGTCGATAATTCAACCAAGAGCCGGTTCGCGTTGCCCAACGCCGTCGTCATCGGGGGGCGCGCGACCCTAGAACTCCCACCTAAAATGAAGAAAAAACCCTATTACCCCTGAGATCATAGGGGATATAAGATCTTGTGGTTGAGCGGGATCTTCACAAAACGGGGGGCATGATGGTGGCACGGAGCGTCCTTCCTTATCCAGTACATCGAGGATCTTCGAGCAACGGGGCGACGTCGCTCGAAGATCTTCCGAGAAAATACGGACAGCTCTCGCTGGCCGCGGGGTTGGCCGCAGTGCTTTGACCGATCGGTGTTGGGGCCTTTGGGGCTTGACATTCCTGTCGCGCACAAGTTAATAATATCTTGTACTCACATTCGGAGGCGTCATGCGCTTGTTGTCTGCGTTCGGTCACTGCTCGACCTTTGTGTCAGGTCTTCTCGTCGCGACGATTTTCGCGGGTTGTTTCCCGCAACTTCCACCGGAAGACGTTGTGGATTCCACAACGAACGACGACGCCTCCTTGCCGGCGGATACCGAGGCTTTGTTGGATACGCTGCTAACCCAAGACACGCAGACGTTCCCAGACACCTCCGGGCCAGTGTGTGCCCCCCCGTGTACTCAGGGCGGGACCTGTACGGCGCCGAACGTGTGCGATTGCGCGGCTACGGGCTACACGGGCGCGACGTGCCAGACGCCGGTGTGCACAACGCCGTGCGCAAATAACGGGTCGTGTACGGCGCCGAACAGCTGCCACTGCGCGGCTACGGGCTACACGGGCGCGACCTGCGAGACACCGGTCTGCGCGACGCCCTGCGCGAATAACGGGACGTGCACGGCGCCGAACGTGTGCACTTGCACGAGCACGGGCTACACGGGCTCAACCTGCGAGATACCTGTATGCACAACGCCCTGCGCGAACGGTGGGACGTGTATGGCGCCGAATACCTGCCATTGCGCGGCTACAGGCTACACGGGCTCGACCTGCGAGACGCCGGTGTGTACGACGCCCTGCGCGAATGGTGGGACCTGCACGGCGCCGAACGTGTGCACTTGTGCTACGGGTTACACGGGCGCGACCTGCCAGACGCCGGTCTGCACAACGCCGTGCGCGAATAACGGGACATGCACGGCGCCGAACGTGTGCACTTGCACAGGCATTTTTGTGGGTTCAATTTGCGAGACGCCGGTCTGCACAACGCCCTGCGCGAACGGTGGGTCGTGCACGGCGCCGAACACCTGCCACTGCGCGACTACGGGCTATATGGGCTCGACCTGTGAGATACCTGTGTGCACAACGCCGTGCGCCAACGGTGGGTCGTGCACGGCGCCGAATGTGTGCACTTGCACGAGCACGGGCTACACGGGCTCGACCTGCGAGATACCTGTGTGCACAACGCCGTGCGCGAATAACGGGACCTGTACGGCGCCGAATACCTGCAATTGCACGAACACGGGCTACACAGGCTCGACCTGCCAAACGCCGGTGTGCGGCCCCACAACGTGCCCAACGCTACCGGGCTACACGCCGACGTGCAACGGTCGCGTTCATTGCGAATACGCTCGGACCAGTCCGACAGCACCATGGCATGCCGATGACGTGTGGATCTACGTGCCGGCTGGCAGCTTCCCAATGGGGGCGCCGGCGACGGAGGTAGTCTCAAGCACCGCCGAGCGCCCGGTCCACACGGTGACCTTCGCGCAGGGTTTCTTCATCGGCAAGTATGAAGTGACAACGCGGACCTACGAGGCCTGCGAAGATGCCGGGAGCTGTACGCTGGCATCGGTCGCGGACTGGGACGGGGGGGGGGGGTTGAGCCGAACGAGCAACACTCGGACGACGCACCCGCAGAACGGTGTAACTTGGGCGCAGGCGGGGGCGATGTGCGCGTGGCTGGCTGGACGTCTCCCAAGCGAGGCTGAGTGGGAGTACGCCGCAAAGGGTCCAACGACGCATCGGAAATACCCGTGGGGGAACAGTCCAGAGCCAACATGCGCGAATGGGACGGCTGTGTGGAACGAGGCCACCACCATTGCCGGCTACGGCTGCGGCACCGGGGGTACCTGGCCGGTCGGGCAGAAGGCAGCGGGCCTGTCGGCCGCGGGTGCGCTGGACATGGCGGGCAATCTTTGGGAGTGGGCCGAGGATTGCTGGCACCTTGACTACACGGGTGCCCCCAGCAATGGTAGCGCGTGGACCACGAGTTGTAGCAACTCCCGCCGCGTGGCGCGGGGCGGGAGCTTCGACGGCACCGCCGCTCACTTGCGGGGCGCCCGTCGCAACAACGTTACGCCGACGATCCGCTATGCGAACTTCGGGGTTCGCTGTCTGAGGCCTTTACCTTGATCTCTTTTTCTCTCTTTCCTTACTTAAGTGTTTGGGATGGGTCAAAGACGTGAAAATAGCCTCGGGTCGTCGCGCCGCGGGTGCAATGGCCGCGGGCCCAAGCCCAACCCGGGCCACGGCCAAGCTGGGCGGTCCTTGGGGCACGGGACAGGCGTCGTGGACGGCGTGGACGCGGACCGGGATGGTGCGGCCGTCGACTGAAAGGAACTGCACCCATTCGAATATTGCGTGCATATCCCCGCCTACGGGTAGTCGGATGGGACGAGGCCTCAGCCGTCGCTTTGCACCTAAGCGAGGTCACGCTGAGCCCCGACTCGACGGACCCGAGCTTCCCGCCCCTGGTCTTCGAGGCCATCGCCGGCGGCGAGCTGCGCATCATCGCCGAGTTCGTGAGCGTCCTGGACTGAGGTTGCCGGCTATCTCGCGTTTCGGGCAGCCTTTGCGCGTTCCGTCCCATTTCTTGATATGTTTCAGTTCAAAACGACGTGATGGACAAGCGCCCACAGTTCAATCCACCGAAACGCCATCAGCATCGAGTGCAGGCGAAGACGGCGCAGGCGTCTCAGTACCTTTGTGAGAGTTCTTCCATTCAAGCCGCTCGGCCTCGTAGCGGTCACAACAAGCGAAGGAGAGATACAGGAGGCGTAATGTATCGAGTTCGTACTCCTGCTTGTTTTTGATATCATTGACGGAGACGCCGATACTTAGATGCGTTTCACCTCGATCCAACAGAATGTCAAATACGCGCCCCGCGACGTCGGCGAACTGTGGGTTCGTCGCAATGGCGTCAAGGCGTTGAGATGTGTTGTCGGTCACATATTCAGCCAGATTTGCATTGGGTAGCAACCCCAGCGAGCCTTGAAACCCTGTGTTCTGAAGGAGAGGCAAGTATTCTTCGACGCCTACTGGAGCTTCACCTTCGCGTCCGATGCCGATGGTGACACGAGTTACGCGTCGTTTTTCCGTAGATAGTGAGATGATCGAAGGACCTAGCCGAAGATCTTTTGCGTGTGTTGGCCCTCGGAAGACAACGGACTCGACGGGGCCGAAATAGTACCGGTGCTCTGCCATCTCTGCTGACTTTGTCTGCTTGCGCTCGAGGATGGCCTCGCATCCATAGCTCGCCTCAATGATCTCGCGCTCGGCCATCGGCATGCCGATCACGAGGTGGCAGTCGGTCCGGGTTGGGGCGCGGCCGAAATACAGGAAAAGGCAGGCGACTACCAATATCCCAATAGCGGCTACAATGAAGAGCCCACGGCGGTCCGATGGACGTTTCGGAGCGGCGGCCAGAGTCACGGCGCGGACTCGAGTCGTTCAATCACTTCACCGTCGTCACGGGCGCTAAAGAACATGTCATAGGCGAATTTGGAGACGTGGGCGCCACCGTCTTTCTGAATGATGTCGACGTTGCAATCGATTCTTACGACGCCATTTTCAGCTGCCTTAAGAATCCGGCGCAACTTGTAGTTGAGCGATAACGTGTTTGGGGAATGGACTAGCCGATCTGGGCCGCTTGAATCGCCATTTTTTGGCGCCGCGGCACGTTTCACGTTGTCTGGGGCCGGGATTACACCCTTTAATGCAAGGTATTGGTTCAAGGCTGCGGGATCCTTGACACGTCTAAACTGAAACGTCTGATTCAGCCCTCTCCCCACTAGCGCTTGCACAAGTAGTCCGAGAGTGTCCGCCGAAGATGGGTCGATTTCGGATACTATGTCATATATTTGGCCGGCGCCGCCTGTCGGTCGTGCCTCGGGCTTAGCTATTTTCTGCTGCTCGTAGATTGAGGTGAGCGTCGCGAGGGCCTCAGTCGCGTCGACGCCAAGCTTGTTCCATTCATACCGACACTGTTCCACAAAGATACGTGCCGGATTGTAACGGGAGTCTTGGTCGGCAGGGGGCGGGATTTTCTTGTCGGTCAGAACCTTGCTTCGTGCCGCCGAGTAGTCCTCTGCCAACACGTCCTGACCACCGTGGGTTTCGTCTTTCGCCGTCTGCATTAGCCACTTGTGAATCATCTCCGCATAGAGACTTCTATCGCCCGCGAGTTTCTTGGTGCCGTCCCGCACGCCCAGCGCATTTCCGCGCATCGTCTCCGTGATACCGGAAAGCGCTGCCAAGTCGGTAGCGTTGAAGATCCCGGCTTTTAGAACCATTGACTCCTTTATCCACGCGTCGTTGAGAGCATCGCATTGACCTTTCGCCCCATCAAGCGCGGCGTCGAATGCTAGGCCGACCTCATAGGTAAGATCTTAAGCCGGACACAACAAAAGACAATGTAATCGTTTAAGAATATAGACGTCCACCGGGCTCTGTGGTAAGTTTTTTTGTTGCAAAACAAACAACCAAGGAGTCCCCGGTGA
>Ga0209702_10003108_pt1 | contig 27026 bp, 27 predicted proteins | sample FRY01_FD_187210 | JGI IMG/M metagenome (GOLD analysis project Ga0209702, IMG submission 187210) | Freshwater microbial communities from Lake Fryxell liftoff mats and glacier meltwater in Antarctica - FRY-01 (SPAdes) (version 2) | ecosystem: Environmental > Aquatic > Freshwater > Ice > Glacier... | reverse complement strand
GTCGCGCTTGGAATCACCTGGTACGCCAAACGCCGCAGCATCCGCGCATGAAGTTGAAGGCTAAGCGGTGGAGGCAACATACGTGAGGGACGTCGCGTGATTGCTTTATGGACGATTCTGCACTAAACTTGGAATACAACACCTTTTCCTTTGGATCAGGCTCAGGACCTCGCTACGGCGAGGTCCTGCTTCTTTTCTGCCTAGTTATTGTTCTTACTCCATTCTTCTGGTCTTCGAATTGGATTACCCTTCGCACGGTGAATAACGTCGGGTAACCGGTGTGATTCAGCCAATGAGGGATGGAGAAAGATTTCCCAATCAATTCCAATCTTGATGAACTGGTTTGTGCGTTGAGATCGCGGATAGACAACTCCGACGCGTGCATTGAATCTTGTCTTGACTATCTCTATTGGTCTGGCGAGGTCGGAATCATTGCTAACAACAACGTAGGTGCCGGCCAGACCATCTACAGCATCCATTAACAACTGTGACGCCAACTTGACGTCAGATCCTTTCTCTTGGACCTTGTAAACCCTTATCCAATGAAATGGTGGCGTTTCTTTCCCATTGATGTATTCCCGGGAATATCCGGGTCGAATGACGAATTGGGAGTCATCATGGACGGTTGCTCGAGCAAGAGTGTTTAAGGCTCGAAGATACGCATCTTGACGGTTCGGGGCCTTCGGATCTTCAGGGTTTAATCGACCAAGGATTCGTGCCGTGAAGTAGTGAACCATTAGCACTTCATGCTCCGCCAGCAGAGTGTCAAATAATGAAACTATGTCAAGCCATTTATTACCAGGACGTTTGTGAAGTTGGCCTTTATAAAGATTGAGGCCATCAACATAGACAATTGCTGTCGACCTGGTTTGCTCCATCAACAAATGATGGTCATGATTACAGGGTTCGGCAACTATGCCTGTGGGTCACTAACCGCTCTGGCGCCAAGCCCGAGACTGGCGCAGAACCAAGCAAAGTAACTCTCAATTCCTTCCTGGGTCCCGGTTGCAAAGTCTCGGATAGCCGTGACGTAGGCGGTGCGGGTCGATTCGTACATTCCGTTTTCCGGGATCGAAAAGTTTGACGGATCAAGACTTCGGGCGCTGAGGACGGTGCGCACGGTGGCGCGTGCGACAAGTCCCGAACCCCAGGCGAATGGGCGCAGTCGCATGATTTCGCCGTGAACGTACCCGGCCTCGATCACCGCTGGAACTTTTGTTATCGAACACTGCTGGGACAGTCGCATCAGCGCCCCGGGAACTTCTTGGTGCTCGGGCAGGAATCCGATGTGCAGGGGATCATCCGGATCTTGGTCCAACCGTGGTCGAGCTAACTTGTTGTCATCTATAAATTCTTTGGCCACCAAGGTATGAAGCCCGGTGATGACTTGAAGGGGTGCCCGCATCCAAATCTCATTAAGTTTTGGTGCCTCGGCCGTGATCACCAAACTCGCCGCGAGGACCTTTCCCATCGGGGACTCTTCAACCCCGACGAGGTCTGCTCCTTCCAGCGCCGCTGAATCTGCGCCGCCGCGGGTGATCGAACTCTGGGCCACCTGAATCGAGGCGGTCCGGATGTCACGTCGCCACAGGAGTTCGTCGATATCAGCTCGTGCCGCGTTGGCTAATTGTTGGACCTGTTCCCACCCGGCTACCAGGTCCAGCAGTGGAGTCGCCATGTGGCAACGGTACTTATTCACGATTCAATCCGCGCAAAAGACCCCGTTTTTATGATCCGCACCATTTACCCAACCTGATTTCGGTAAGTTAGGTCCACATATTCTTTAAGGAGCGACCCAATAATGAGTGAAGTCCACGAAACCCTTGACAACCTGTTGCACGAGAATCGGACTTTCCCGCCGAGCCCTGACTTTATGGCCAACGCCAACGCCAAGGCCAGCCTCTACGACGAAGCCGAGGCCGACCGGTTGGGTTTTTGGGCCAAGCAGGCTCGTGCCTTGGATTGGGATACCGACTTCACCGACGTTCTTGACTGGTCGAATGCCCCGTTCGCCAAATGGTTCATTGGCGGCAAACTCAATGTTGCCTACAACTGTGTGGACCGCCATGTTCTTGCCGGTCACGGCGACCAAGTTGCTCTTCGGTTTGAAGGCGAGCCTGGTGACCAACGCACTGTCACCTACCAAGAACTCATGGACGACGTGTGCAAGGCGGCAAATGCATTGACCGAACTGGGAATCACTGCCGGGGATCGGGTAGCAATTTATATGCCGATGATCCCTGAAGCCGTGGTTGCCATGTTGGCGTGCGCCCGGGTCGGTGCTGTTCACTCGGTGGTTTTTGCTGGTTTTAGCGCCGAAGCGCTGCGCAGCCGAATTGAGGACGCCGATGCAAAACTGGTGATTACCGCGGACGGACAAAATCGCCGTGGAAGTGTCATGGCACTGAAGCCAGCAGTTGACGAGGCAGTGGCCGCCAGTCCATCGGTAAATAATGTTCTCGTTGTTCAGCGTTGCGGCAATGACATTACGTGGACCGATAAGGACGTATGGTGGCACGAGTTCGTTGAAAACCAGTCACCCGAGCACGCTCCTGTGGCGTTTGATTCCGAACACCCGCTCTTTATTTTGTACACCTCGGGAACCACCGGTAAACCAAAAGGGATTTTGCACACCACGGGTGGCTATCTGACACAGGTTGCTTTCACACACCGCAATGTTTTTGATCTCAAGCCTGACACCGATGTGTTTTGGTGCACCGCGGATATTGGTTGGGTAACCGGGCATTCGTACATTGTTTACGGCCCGCTTGCGAACCGAAGCACCCAGGTTATTTACGAAGGAACTCCTGACACGCCCGGCAAAGATCGCTGGTGGGACATCATTGAGCGGCACGGTGTGACGATTCTTTACACGGCGCCGACGGCAATCCGAACGTTCATGAAGTGGGGCGAGAAACTACCCCAGTCACATGATCTGAGTTCACTTCGCTTACTCGGGTCGGTTGGTGAACCCATTAATCCGGAGGCGTGGATGTGGTACCGCAGAGTCATTGGCGGTGACAACTGCCCGATTATTGACACCTGGTGGCAAACCGAGACCGGCGGCATGATGATCTCGCCGTTACCCGGCGTCACCGCCACCAAACCCGGTTCGGCAATGCGCGCACTTCCCGGCATCGGGGTTGCCGTCGTGGACGACGCGGGAACGCCTTTAGGGAATGGTCACGGAGGTTTCCTCGTTCTTACCGAACCGTGGCCGGCAATGCTGCGCGGGATCTGGGGAGACAACCAGCGATTCATTGACACGTACTGGTCTAAATGGCCGGAGTATTACTTCGCGGGTGACGGTGCAAAACTTGATGACGACGGAGCTTTGTGGTTACTGGGTCGGGTCGACGACGTGATGAATGTTTCCGGGCACCGCATTTCAACAACAGAAGTTGAATCTGCACTTGTCTCTCACCCTTCTGTCGCTGAAGCCGCAGTCGTCGGCGCAGCCGATGACACCACCGGTCAAGCGATCGTTGCGTTCGTGATTTTACGCGGGGGCATGGAGGGTGCCGATGGAACCAGCTTGGTCGCCGAACTTCGCAATCACGTTGCAACCGAAATCGGTCCAATTGCGAAACCGCGCAAGATTATGATCGTGCCTGAACTTCCCAAGACTCGCTCGGGCAAGATTCTGCGGCGGCTGCTGCAAGACGTTGCCGAGCACCGCAGTGTCGGGGATTCGACAACCCTTGCGGATCCGGCCGTGATGAACTTGATTTCTGCAGGACTTGAAGCCTCCAGTTCTGACGACTGATAACTCATAGGTCACTTCTCTACACTTATTAGTAGGGTGTCTTCATGGTTAATACGGAGTTTTTGTCGAGCCCAAGCCTAGGTGAACGTGGGTGGCTCCTGGCCCAGTTGCGTAATGAGACCGTGGGTGGCGGAATTTTGCTCTTTGCGGCAGTAACGGCTCTGATTTGGGCAAACTCCCCGTGGGGGGACAGTTATTTAAATATGGTCGACTATCAAATTGGACCGGCTGCCCTCGGCTTGAATCTCTCGCTAGGAGTGTGGGCCGCCGACGCGCTTTTGGCGATTTTCTTCTTCGTTGTTGGACTAGAACTCAAACATGAGTTAGTTCTCGGATCTCTGTCCAAGCCGGCCCAAGCGATCGTCCCAGCCGCAGCGGCTATTGGTGGCATGGTCGTCCCAGCACTTTTCTATGTCATTGTCAACGCCACGCTCGCCGACGGTTCTCTGCAAGGCTGGGGAATCCCGATGGCGACGGACATTGCATTCGCACTCGCGGTCCTCGCCATATTCGGCCGTAAACTCCCCGTCGCCCTGCGGGCATTCTTACTTACACTCGCTGTGGTGGACGATCTCGGAGCCATTAGCGTTATCGCAATTTTCTACTCCGATAAATTTTCCATGCTCTGGTTCGCCGGATTTTTGGTAGCACTGCTCGCATATTGGCTACTGCAGAAATACCGTATTTCATCGCCAATTATTTACATTCCCCTCGTAATCATCGGCTGGTACTTTTGTTATAAGAGCGGTGTTCACGCAACCGTCGCTGGTATTGGATTTGGTTTCTTAACCCGCGTGCGAAGAGACCCTGGCGAGAAGAATGCACCGGCTGACACGTTGATTCACGCGGTTCACCCGATCAGCGCCGGACTTGCAATTCCTATCTTCGCGCTCTTTGCCGCCGGCGTTGATTTACGAGCCACCGGAATCATTGAACCATTGCAATCACCCGTTGCACTTGGAATCATGATCGGCCTGGTGCTGGGTAAACCCATCGGCATTGTCGGAATTGCTTGGCTCGTGGCCCGGTTCACCCGCGCGAGCTTGAGTCCGGGGATCGCATGGCGCGACGTTACGGCGGTCGGGTTCTTGGCCGGTGTGGGTTTCACCGTCGCCCTGCTCATTAGCGAATTGGGCTACTCCGGCGACGAACTCCTCCTTGAAAGCGCCAAAATCGCGGTACTGGTTGCCTCCGTTATCGCCGCCACAATTGCGGCCTTTATGTTGCTTTCGCGGGGTAGGCATTACGCTGAAATGGCGGAAATTGAGAAGGCCGAGCAGGATCAAGATGGTATTTCCAGCGGGCATCAGCCGGGTGAACCCGAATCTGGTCCACAAACACGGTAACGTTCCGGTTCGAAAGGGGATTCACGTGGCGTCGCAACCGAGTTTGAAGCAACTGGTGGCCAACACAATCAGCGACGGCAAACGCCTTCTGACCGCGCAGGTGAACCTGACCACGACTGAACTTTCCCAGGCCAGCAAAACAATTGGTCAGATCTCACTTATCGCACTGGTTTCCGTGTTATTTATCTCCATGGGTGGGATTTTTATCCTTATTGCAATCGCCTACGCCTTGGTGGCATTAGGTCTCCCCGTTTGGGCTGGGTTCCTTATCGTGGCCGCGGCGCTCTTCCTCGTTGCGGGGATCCTTGGACTCTTGGTCGCGATAAAAAGCAAAAAGGTCAAGGCTCCTTCTTTGGCGAGTGCGGAATGGAAGAAAACCTCCGAGTCACTCGCTGCACTCGGCAAGTGACTCCCGCATTTCAGTGACGATCCCCGATGCAGCAATAGCGACGGCAGGTCCGTGGACCCACCGCAATGTTTCAGCCAATGGTGCGCGCTTTCACTGTGTTGACATGGGTACTGGACCCGCCGTATTGCTCCTACATGGCTTCCCAAGTTTCTGGTGGACGTGGCGGGAATTAATCGCACCACTAGCAGCCGCTGGCTACCGGGTCATTGCCATGGACCTTCGTGGCTACGGCGGCTCTGATCACCCGCCCCAGGGGTATGACCCAACCACCCTGGCCCGCGACTGCGTAAGCGTTATCCGTTCACTGGGCGAAGTCAAAGCAACGGTGGTCGGTCACGGTGTCGGAGCCGTCATTGGCTGGACCATGGCGGCGCAGCATCCTGATGCGGTTACGGCCCTGATCAGTGTGGCCGGTGCACATCCGCGGGTGCTGCGTCATTCACTCCTGCGTAACAACGCTCAACGTTTGGGTTTGTCGCATCTCGCTCGACTTCAATTGCCATTTATTCCAGAGCGCTACTACACAAAAAACGGTGGCGTCAATATCGGAAACTTCCTAGAGAGGTACTCGTACAACCCTTCGTGGGTGACTCCCGAGGTGCGGGAAGTCATTCAAGCCGCCTATCAAAACTGGCCAACAGCACACACGGCAATTGAGTTCCACCGTTGGGCAATTCGCTCGCTGTACCGAACCGATGGTCGACGTTTCCAAGAGTCCGTCGAAAAAAGGATCGGTGCTCCAGTCCTCGATATTCTCGGCGAACATGACCCGATGATCATTTACGACTTGGTTGAGAATGAGTCAATGGTGAGCGGTTCCTACACCCGCCAGATCATGCCGACCGGTCATTTCCCGCATGAGGAGAATCCATATGCTTTCGCCGAATTACTCCTTCCATGGTTGCGCCAACATGCAGGAACGTGACCACCTTGGTAGACCACTCCGTGGTCATCGAATTAAAACCGAATCCTTTCCGCAGGTCCCCGAGCGCGATGTGATTTCCGGCGAACAAGCGTGGGCTGAGATCACCGATTACCTCGATCGGGGGTTACCTTTCCACGTGCATGAAGTTGCCGAACAGCGTTGGCGTTGTGCACCCTCTTCCGATGCGCAACTGTGGCGGGCCTGCGCCCAAATGGGTGCTGCCTTAACCCACCGAGCCCGGGGAAATGACGTTGGTGCCACCCGATTGGCCGAGCGGGCCCGAGAAACTCTCGCCGACTCAACGTCGACGGCGCCCGAGGTTAATTCTGCTGCGCTAGAAGCCCTGTTTTCCGCAATGCTTGAGCCATGAGTCATCAAGAAACGCCCACACGACTCATCCTCGTCACATTTGATCAACTTTCTCGCACACACGGCGCCCTTGCAACGGCAACCCCCGAGCGGGACCACATTGTTTTTATTGAAAGCAACGACATGCTCACGTCGAGGAAGTGGCACGTCCAAAGACTTTTTTTCATTCTTTCTGCTGCCGAGCACGTTAAGTCGGAACTCACGGCAAGCGGATTTCAGGTTCACTCAATTCGCGCGACAACGATGCGGGATGGAATTAAGTCCCTGCGCTTGACCCACCCCGGTACTGAGATTGTGTCCACCACACCGAGTTCACGTCCCCTGACAGATGTACTCACTTCACTAGGCATCGAACTCGTTCCCAATGACAACTTTTTGACAACCTCGGATCAATTTTCACAGTGGGCAAGTGGCTACAAATCTTTGACCATGGAATATTTTTACCGCTGGCAGCGCAAAAGACTCAACGTGTTGATGGACGGAAATGAGCCCGTCGGTGGCCAATGGAATCTGGACCAGGAAAACCGACTACCCCCTCCACGCCCAAAGAAAGGACAAGCCCCGCACATTTGGCCGCAACCGCTGTACTTTGCCCTCGATGACATTGATCAAGGCGTCATTGATCGGCTCGGTGAGTTCGACAGTTGGGGGGAACCCCCTGGTGGAACGTGGGCTACCACTCGAACTGGCGCGCTGAAACAACTCGATCACTTCACCGAAAATGCCCTCGCCGGGTTTGGACCATACGAAGATGCCATGCCAACGGATTCGTGGACGGTAAATCATTCAGTGTTGAGTCCTTATCTCAACGTCGGACTTTTACATCCGGCCGAAGTCGTTCACGCGGCAATGCGCAGGTACGAACAGGGAGGCATCCCGCTGTCATCAATTGAAGGATTCGTCCGACAAATCATTGGGTGGCGCGAGTACATCAATAGGATCTACTGGCACTTCCCGGATTCATATCGAAATGAAAATTCCCTTGAGAGCAACCGAAAGCTTTTGCCATTATTTATGGATCCGCAGGCGACAAAAATGAACTGCATGAGTTCGGTCATAACCGACGTCCACAAACGTGCTTGGGTGCACCACATTCCACGTTTGATGCTCTTGAGCAACTTGGCTCAGCTTGCGGGAGTAAGCCCTCAGGAGCTACTTGATTGGATGAGAACCCATTTCATCGACGCGGCAGATTGGGTCATGGTGCCTAATGTGATCGGAATGGGCATGCACGCTGATGGGGGCGCCATGATGACGAAGCCATATATTGCGGGCGGTGCCTACATTTCGCGCATGAGTAACTACTGCGGTGACTGCGCATTTGACCCGAAAAAACGCACGGGTGAAGATGCATGTCCTTTCACGACCCTCTATTGGGACTACTTGGACCGTAATCGTGATCACTTTGCCAGTAACCATCGGATGTCTCGCCCGGTGGCTGCCGCAGCGCAGCGTGAAGATCTCAAAGAGATCCGGGATCGTGCGTCACGGGTCCTCAAGGGGCTTGAAGCCGGGGAAATTTAATTGAGGTTAAACATAAATGTGTCCCGACCGATTGTTCTGTTGCAGAGTGCAAATGTTGCGTCATCAACGGGAAATGGAATTGTCATGGTCACGATTCCGTGGCTGGTCCTGAGCAACACTGGTTTGGCCTCGGCCGCTGGAGTAGTCGCCGCGCTTTCTGCGTTGCCCGTCCTGCTGGTGACACCACTTGTGGGATACGCCGTTGACCGATTCGGAAGACGGCGGCTAAGCGTGATCGCTGATCTGGCCTCAGCAATTTCCGTGATTGCCTTCCCCCTCATTGCCGTGTTCACCGACCTTAGTTTTGGCCTGATTCTCGCCCTTGCCGTGTTAGGTGCAACGATTGATCCCGCAGGTTATACGGCACGCAAGTCAATTATTCCCGACGTGGTGACCGCTACCAAAGCCGATCGTGATGCACTTAATGGCGCATATGAAGGGCTTTTTTCACTCGGCTGGACAATCGGCCCGCTCCTTGGAGCATTATCAATCGCTGCTTTCGGCGCGATAAACTCTTTCTGGATTCCCGGGGCGCTATTTGTCGTCGCCGCCATGTGCATCTTGGCATTACGAGTAGGTGACGCGGGGCAGGAGGCGCGAGAAAAAAATAGTAGTTCAGGTCAAAACTTTTGGCGCGAAGCAACCGAGGGTCTCAAGGTCCTTTGGCGTGATCGGTATCTGCGAACAATCACCATCGCCATGATTTTCCTCGCGGGCGTGTACCTTCCCACCGAGAGTTTGGTTCTCCCCGTCTATTTTGAGTCAACCGGCAATGCCTTGGGCTTGGGAATCGTTATTTCGGCTATGGCCGGAGGCGGCGTGATTGGGGCCTTCTCCTTTGGTCCTCTCTCAAAGAGATTAAGCTTCAAGTCCATCGCTCGGATCGTCTTGATTGGGACAATCATCGCTTTGATTCCGATGTCATTGCTCCCGCCGCTGCCCGTTCTCGCTCTATTTGGCTTCGTACTGGGATTGGCTTGGGGACCGATGAATCCGTTGATCAACTCACTTGTACAGAATCGAGTCCCACCCGACGTACAAGGACGAGTTTTTGCCATTCAACTCTCACTATTTTACGTCTTTCCGCCCATCGTGTTATTGGTCACCGGATTCGCAATTGATGGCGTCGGGGTTGCGATCATCTACCCGATACTTGCCGCTTTGGTGGCCGTGGGGAGCATTATCACCTTGAGTACCCAAGCGATGCGCACTCTCGATAAGGCATGAGGCTCTGGCTCAGTCCCGCAATTGGCAACTTCCTGTTTCTGCGGCACCAACTGATTGTTTCCACGAGTTCGCAAAGTCAACCGCGTCTTGTAATTCACGATTCGTCAGCGCATAACCAATATCCGATTCGGTGTTAGAGCCGAATACCAACCCAAGGACGAGGCCATTAACGTTGACCAAAGGTCCACCGCTATTGCCCGGTATTACCTTGGATCGAAGTGAGTAGACCGCCCGCTCAACCCCAATATCACCGTAGATATTTTCACCACGGGCAATCAAAATTCCGCTGACTCGGGCCGGAGTAACGGTGAGGTTTCCACCTCCCGGGTAACCCGCCACCGCTGCGTTGTCGCCAACCTTTGCTTTGCCTCGTGCAAAAAGTGCTACCCGCTTACCACGTTCTTCGGTCGCGATGACAGCGACGTCTTTTTGTGGGTCAAAGTAGATGACTTGACCGGGGACCGAGTTCGCCAAACCGGTAAGGCGAACTTGCACATCTTGAACACCTGCCACTACATGCGCGTTCGTCAGAAGCCTGCCGGGGGCAAAGTAGAAGCCAGACCCAGAAACACTCTGGTTGCACTTCGGCGCATCGCCGGTAAGTCGAACGGTGAAAGTATCAATTACCGGTAATACCTCACGGGCAATCCCTGCTTCAGGCTCGGCAACCTGCGTCGATGGATCTTGACCAAAGCCGGTCACAATTCGGGGGATTCCCGTTTGGCCAACGAGTGTGCTGACATTTTTGAACAACGTTCGTGCTTGGTTGGGGACGATCGCATCGAGGGTTGACAGGACCTGAGACTGGCTAATCTGACCTGCTATCGAATTGCTCGGCATAAAAACAAGCACACTCGCTATGACCCAGCCAACGAGTGCAAATGCCAAGACGTTAAGTGCTGATCCGGCGAATGAATCCACGAACTTCACCGGTCGCCAAGTCAGATTCTCACGTAACCGACGTCCAAGAATTGACAACAACGCCTGGCCCAGGATCGCGCTCGCCAGAACCGCAACTCCCACAACAATTATTGAGATCGTTTGATCGGTAACGAATGATTTAATCAGGCTTGGCAGCCACATCAGTGCGGCAATACCCCCGCCCAGAAAACCGGTGAAACTCAATACCCCCGTGACAAACCCCTGCCGCCAACCAGCCCAAGCAAATATTGCAAGCGCTCCGATCAAAATCCAGTCAACCGTATTCACGCGAGCCGTCTTCTCATACGGCCACTATCCGGTCTCGATCCCAAGGAACACTCCAACCCGATAACTCGAATAAGGTTGAGAGCAACCCGCCGGTAAAACCCCACACCAACAGGTTATTCACTTCGAAGGCATCTCCCATGTATCCCGACGGGTGTTGAATCCGAACCCGGTTCTGTGGATTCACGAAATCAGCGATCGGGATCCGGTGCACGCTGGCAACTTCCCGCGCGTCACGCGCGCTCACCGTGCTTGATTCATGCCACCACCCAAGAATCGGTGACACCACGTAATTGCTCACCGGAATCCACAAGTCGGGAAGCTGCGCAAATGGGGTTACCCCCTCCGGATCCAATCCAGTTTCTTCGTGCGCTTCACGTAGCGCCGCGCTCACCGCCGATCGGTCATTGGCTTCCACCCGACCGCCCGGGAAAGCGGGCTGGCCACTATGCAAACTGGAATCGGTTGCTCGTTCAATGATCAGAACGTCTTCGTGATCTCCAAAGAGAACGAGTACCGCTGAGTGGACTCCTTGTCCCGCGGTGGGAATGAATTGAGTGAGGTGTTGCGCCCCCAGCCCGTTTACTGCGTGCGCAACCGGATGTAACCAGGGCGGCAGTGATTGAAACGACTCGGGAATGAGCATCCCTTGGGTCAGCCAACTCATTTTTTGATTCCTAAGTACTGCTGCAAGAGAGCGTAAAATTTTTCTTCATTGGGTATTGCGCCATTCCAACGACCCGCGATAACACCTTCCGGCGTTACAAAGTAGGTGACGGGCGGTCCAGGGATTGTCAGTGGCGCCCGAGTGTCACCAGAAGGGTCAATCACCGACGGGTAGGTGACGCCAAAATCTTGCATTAGTTGGAGCGCCTTTATTGGGTCATCTTCGATATTGATACCCATAAAATCAACTTCACCGTCAAGTTCGAGTGCAGTTTTTTGCAGGAGGGGTAATTCTTCAATGCACGGGGGGCACCACGACGCCCAGACATTAACCACCATGGGCATCCCCCGGACGTGAGCCAAGGACACGGTGGAAGTATCACCGAGACAGTCAAATATTTGGTCGGGTAACCCCGGAATCGCAGGATCAGGACGTGGCACCGGGGTAGGACACGGATCCAAATTCACATCTTGCATAAGTACAATTAACTCCGTTGATCGATCAAGTCCGTCTTCTCGTGCCTCGCTGCCGATCACTCCAGGACTTGGTTGATTTACCAACTCTCCCGCGGTTTCCGAACTCGCACAAGCACCCAGTGACAAGGCTGCAACAACGACGGTCGCCGCACCGGCCAGACCTCGCCCCCAAATCATGCTCGGCCTTGTGAAGTGACAAGTTTCTCGGCTTCGGCAAAATCGGTTGGTCCCTCTCCAAATGCTGGACATTTTTTGGCCACAGCGCAGGCCCCGCATGCTGGTTTGCGCGCATGGCACACGCGACGCCCATGCCAAAGCACAAGGTGTGAAAGGTGGGTCCAGTCTTTTGCTGGGAAAATACCCTCGATATCGCGCTCAACTTTGACCGGGTCGGTATGGATGGTCCAGCCAAATCGACGCGCCAACCGACCAAAATGAGTGTCGATCGTGATGCCGGGTAAACCAAAGGCATTTCCCATCACGACGAAGGCGGTCTTGCGACCAACACCGGGCAGGGTGACCAGCTCCTCAACCGTTGTGGGTACCTCACCATCAAAGTCACTCGTGAGTTTGGCGCCCATTCCAATAATCGTGGTCGCCTTATTTCGATAGAAACCGGTAGGTCGGATGAGTTCTTCAACTTCTTCATGGCCGGCCGCGGCGTAAGCCTGGGCGTCGGGGTACTTTGCGAAAAGTGCTGGAGTAACCGCATTTACCCGGCGATCTGTGCACTGAGCACTCAAAATTGTGGCAACCAGAAGTTCAAGGGGCGAGGTAAAGTCAAGTTCAGGTCCAGCATCGGGGTAGGTTGTGGCCAGTTCCCGCAAGATCCACCGGGCGTTTTTCACCACCGACGGATCTGGAGCACTGAGAGGGTTTCGGGCTGCACACACCCTCCTAGGTTAAGTCCCCACAATCCACTTCGCGCCCCCCGACCTGCGGCGCGGCTCTGGTGGATCCAATAAGGTGCCTCCAGCAGATAAATCCGGGCGTGTTTCATGGAGCAAATTACGGCGAAAGGGGTGCACATGGATTCGGTCTTGCATCAATCTCCGTTATTTGCATCCCTTGATGCTGATAGCGCTTCAGCGCTGATGAAATTGCTCACCGAGCAGGTGGTGGTCAAGGGTGGGGTGCTTTTTCATGAAGGCGAACCGGGAGATCATCTTTACCTTATCCTTGAAGGCAAAGTCAAACTTGGACATGCCTCCGCTGATGGGCGCGAGTCTTTGATGGCGGTACTCGGCCCGGGTGAGATGTTCGGTGAATTGAGTTTGTTCGATCCAGGACTTCGTGCCGCGTCGGCAACAGCCCTCACCGAAGCCCGCGTGGTTCGCTTAGGTAACTCGCAACTCATGCCGTGGCTGGCTGATCGCCCAGAGGTTGCTGCCGCTCTACTTCAAGCACTTGCCCGCAGACTCCGCCGCACCAATGAAAATATGGCCGATCTCGTGTTCAGTGACGTTCCCGGTCGAGTTGCAAAAGCACTGATGGAACTGGGTGAAAAGTTTGGAACACTGACCCCGGCCGGTCTCCAAGTTACCCATGACATGACCCAAGAAGAGTTAGCGCAACTTGTCGGTGCCTCTCGCGAGACCGTCAACAAGGCACTCGCAGATTTCGCTCAACGCGGCTGGATCGCCTTAGAGTCACGCCAAGTACTGATTCTCGACGTGGAAAGACTGGGTAAGCGAGCCCGTTAGCCCAATGCCTCATGTTCCAAGTAATACAGCTGGGCCGCGACCGTTAATTCGGCGGCGCCTCGAACCTGTGGATCAACATTCGCGTACACCGCGTTCGTAATTGCCTCCACTGTTGTGTTGCCCTGCTGGATGGTTGCTCGGATTTGTTCAAGTCGTTCCCGTCGGTGTTTTTCATAAAAATCAATGAGTGCCACGGGTGACCCCGACATTGGTCCGTGTCCTGGTAACAGCGTGGTGATTCCTTGATCATTGCAATGATCGCGCAGGAGGCGTAGTGAGTCAAAGTATTCACGTAAAACACCGTCGGGGTGGGCGACCAGTGTTGTGCCACGTCCCAAAATTGTGTCACCACTAAGAAGGTAAGTCCCGGTCGGGGAAATCACCGTGATACACACACTGTCGGAACTGTGCCCGGGGGTCTGGTGCATGCGCAACTCGACAGAACCCAGATCAAGTCCGGCAATTTCGCGACTAGAAATAACCGGCGCGCCAACGAGTGCTGATAAATCGGGTGCACCTTCGGAATGATCAATGTGGGCGTGGGTTAACACAATTGCTGCGATTGGACCCTGCGCCAATTGAGCAATGCGCTGCAAGTGTGCACTGCTTGCCGGTCCCGGGTCGACAACGACGTGCCTGCCACCCGCGTCACCGATGAGATACGTGTTCGTACCTTCCAGCGTCCACGGGGAGGGGTTCGGGGCCACAACACAATGAACGTCAGTGGCGATCACACCTCCGGTCCATGTTTGCGCAGAACCCTGACTAGTCATGACTTCCCGTGGTTTCCTGTTTCGCTCTACCCACATCTGTCGCAATTAATTCACCCGTGTGGCCGTTGACCAAATCCCAACGAATCTCACCCGAGGATTCAAGTACCGGCCGGGGAAGCCGAGGTGCAATATTTCGCGCGCTCGCAAATTGAAGTAGTTGCCCAAGATCCGCGCTCAGATTCAATTCGGCAAGGGCGACCTGTGTTGGGCGAAGCATGGGAAGCGTTCCGTCTAGGGATCTGGCATGGGCATGTGCCGGCGTTAGCCACAGCATGGTGTCCGCCTCCGTTGTGACCAAACTTCCCTCGACATTTTCATCCACGATGGCAAGGAAGAAATGCACGTCGTAACGCATTGGTTCAACTTCTGGGGTGATCCAATGATCCAGTGGCACCAGCACACTTAGTTCCAACGCCACTTCTTCATTCACCTCCCGGATTGCGCAAGCCAGGAAGGGGTCCGGGAAGTCATGATCTCTCGGGTCAACCCGCCCCCCCGGGAAAACAGCCATTTTTGGCGCGAACGCCATTGTGGCACTGCGCTGCATGAGGAGTACTTCAAAACCTGCACCCGCCGGTCGGGCGATAACAACGGTTGAGGCCGGCTGCGCCACCGGAATGACCCACCGCCCGTCGCCGGCAGCGACAGATGTAACGCGATCCGCCAGTGGGAGCAGGTCCACGTGCTACTTAAATTCGACGATCATGTCAATTTCGACAGGGGCTCCCAGTGGCAGCGCCGCGACACCCACGGCGGAGCGTGAATGTGCTCCACCGAAAGCGGTGCCCAATAAATTACTGGCCCCGTTGATCACAGCAGGCTGTGAAGTGAATTCTGGAGTAGATGCGACAAAGCCGGTGACTCGAACAACCTGAACCACTCGGTCCAGATCACCGATGACGTTTTTGATGGCCGCTATCGCGTTTAACGCACACAGTTGCGCAAGAACGGCCCCTTCATCTACCTCAATCTCGGCGCCAAGGCGACCGGTTGCTTGTAATGTCCCGGCTACCATCGGTAATTGACCCGATGTGTAAACGTATGAGCCACTCACCACGGCGGGAACGTAAGCGGCCAACGGAGTCGACACATCAGGCACGGTCAAACCAAGTTCGGCCAGACGATCTTCGACGGCAGACACCTTTGTACCCTTAACCTTTCGGTCGCTTGAGATATGCAACCATGTTGTCGGGATTGGGGCCTGGCACAACCTGAACGAGTTCCCAGCCATCCTCGCCCCATGTGTCAAGGATTTGCTTGGTTACATGAACCAAGAGCGGCACGGTGGCGTATTCCCAAGTTGTCATGAAGTGAGCGTAACGGGGGCAGTGTCGGTACAGTGAACGTGTGCGCTATTGGCCGGAAGTAACCCTTCACGTCGTTACCGGCAAGGGGGGAACTGGGAAGACGACGGTTGCCGCTGCGCTAGCCATCGCCCTGGCCACGGACGGGCATCGAACCATCCTGATCGAAGTTGAGGGTCGGCAAGGAATCGCGCAGCTCTTTGATACTCCCCCGCTGCCCTATGAAGAACGCAAGATCGCCGTGGCTCCCGGTGGTGGTGAAGTGTGGGCACTCGCCGTTGACGCCGAGGACGCACTCCTTGACTACCTGGAAATGTTTTACAAGCTGCGTCGGGCCGGCTCGGCTTTACGGAAAATGGGCGCGGTGGATTTTGCAACGACAATCGCACCCGGGTTACGTGACGTGCTACTCACCGGCAAGGCCTGTGAAGTGGTGAAGCGCAAGGAAAAGAAACAGGCCAATGCATACGATTACGTCATTCTCGATGCTCCTCCTACCGGACGCATCACGCGGTTTTTGAACGTAAATGGTGAGGTGTCTGGCCTTGCCAAGGTAGGTCCGATCAAATCACACGCGGATTCGGTCATGAACGTGATCGCCTCGAAACAAACCGCAATTCACCTTGTAACACTCCTTGAAGAAATGCCCGTGCAGGAAACCCTTGACGGTGCCCGTGAACTTGAAGGAGCAAGTCTGCCGCTGGGTGGAATTTTTGTGAATATGACCAGGCCACCACAACTCAACGCGCAACAGCGCGAACTGGCAATTGCCGGTCAACTGCCCAAGACAGAAATTGAAAGTGACATTTCACAATCGGGGCTAACTCCCACGGCTCAACTGGTTGACGCGCTGCTCACGGAAGCGAGTGATCACGCCGAGCGGGTTGACTTGGAAGTAACGGAACTGGAACGTTTAACCGAGCGGGGGCTTCCCATCTTTGTCTTGCCGTTGTTGCCGGGTGGGATTGACCTGGGGGGCCTGTACGAACTTGCCGCCATTATGTCCGATTCAGATATTGGCGGGGCGCGTTAACATGACATTGGACATTGATGCGATTCTCACCAATCCTGACAAACACATAATTGTGTGCACCGGATCAGGTGGAGTTGGTAAAACAACGACGGCAGCGGCACTGGGAGTCCGCGCGGCTGAGCTAGGGCGCAATGTGTGCGTACTCACCATCGACCCCGCCCGCAGACTCGCGCAAGCCATGGGACTTACCGAACTTGATAACACCCCGCGGCCGGTCGCTGGGATTTCCAATGGTTCATTGAGCGCCATGATGCTCGACATGAAACGCACATTCGACGAAGTCGTCGAATCGCACAGCGACCCTGAACGAGCACAGAAAATCCTCAGTAACCCCTTTTACCAAGTGCTTTCGTCGTCATTCGCTGGAACCCAGGAATACATGGCAATGGAAAAACTTGGGCAATTGCGGGCTGACGCATCGCAGTGGGACTTAATCATTGTTGACACACCCCCAAGTCGTAATGCACTCGACTTCCTTGACGCACCCGCTCGCCTCGGGTCATTTCTTGACGGACGACTGATTCGAATCATTACCGCACCCGCCAGGGGTGCCGGCCGTGGAATTGGCCGGCTTGCAGCCCTCGGTTTTGGGATCTTCACCAACGTTTTGAGTAAACTCCTGGGTGCTCAAGTGCTCGCTGACGTGGGGAACTTTGTTGCCGACATTGATACAACGTTTGGCGGCTTCCGCGAACGGGCTGATGCAACCTATGCATTACTCAAGGATTCGGGGACCGAATTTATTGTCGTGGCAACGGCTGAGCGAGATGCCCTGCGCGAGGCTGCTTTTTTCGTTGAGCGACTCAATCAAGATTGCATGCCTCTGGGTGGGCTGATTCTGAACCGAGTGCAGGAAGTGCCAGAGACTGGTTTGACCCACGACCAGGTCCTCGCCGCGGCCCAGAAACTCACCGCTGAAGGGTCGGGGCCATTGACGGCGGCGCTGCTGGAACTACACGCCGAGCGGATGGAGATCAAGCAACGACAAAAGCACCTGGCGGTGCGTTTCACGGCCGCGCATCCAACCGTTTCTGTTCAACCTGTTCCCATCATGCCCCATGATGTCCACGATTTAGCCGGCCTGCGCGAAATCGGCGCCGCCTTGGCGAACCAAAAAATAACGTGGTAGTTACGAAGCGCGATCGGTTGCGCTGAGAAACGACTGGCGCTCGTATTCGTTCTGAGCGCTCATCAGGAGTGATTTCCAAGAACTGACATTGGGTCGGCGCCTTAACAGTGCCCGGCGCTCCCGCTCGGTCATGCCACCCCACACACCAAATTCAACCCGGTTGTCCAATGCGTCGGAGAGGCATTCGGTGCGAACCTCGCAACCGAGACAGATCGCTTTTACTCGATTCTGGGCTGCTCCTTGAACAAAAAGAGTGTCCGGGTCAGTGTTACGACACGCTGCATTTACGGCCCATGCGGTTGCAATCGACATATGTGCGCAATCTCCTCATTTAGTTGCCCCCGAAGCAAAGCCCCAAGACATATTTGCCCCTGACTGCCTTACGATGCGAACTATGCTCCGCCCACCACACAGTGTCAATAGTTTTTCGTTTTGAGAAAATTGTCACAAAGTTTTCCTCAAGTTCACTTTCATCCTTCCACCGACCTTCCAGAGTCGGATCCACGAGGAAGGGATGCGTTTGGAAATCGGGAACAGGAGACTTACCCTTAGTTTCTGATGGATCAATACCGGAAAAGACGCACGGCTGGCGCGGTTGCGGCCACCTTGGGTGCGATGCTGGGGATTTCCGTCCTCGCGGGTGGTCTCGTTGGTCTGATCTTCATCCCGTTCGCTGGCAGCTTGGGTGTACTTACTCGCGACGTTGTCCGGGATTTCGAGTCACTCCCAGACGAGTTGAATACACCACCACTACCCGAGCGAAGTGTGATTCTTGCCTCCGACGGCTCGGTTTTGGCCACCCTCTACTACCAAAATCGAATTGAAGTCCCACTCGAGAGCATTTCCCCGATCATGCGCCAAGCGACGATTGCCGTGGAGGATGCCCGCTTCTTGGAACACAATGGTGTCGACTTCCGTGGAATTGTCCGGGCTGCGGCATCCAATGCTAGTTCCGGTGAAATCTCGGAGGGTGCTTCCACTTTAACCATGCAATATGTCAAGAATGTTCTGGTCAATTCAGCAACCAGCGCTGAGGAACTCGACGCCGCGCGAGGAAATAGTTCGGCCCGCAAAATCAAAGAGGTTCGGTTGGCCCTGGCCCTCGAGAAACGATTTACCAAGGGCGAGATCCTCTCCCGCTATCTCAACATTGCCTACTTCGGATCGGGTGCCTACGGGATCGAGGCGGCATCGCGGCGGTACTTTTCAAAGCCGGCCGCAAACCTCACCCTCGCCGAGTCCGCAACCTTGGCGGGAATTGTTCAGCGTCCCACTTCCTACGACCCGATCCGTAATCCTAGGCTTTCAACTGAACGTCGCAACGTTGTTCTCGGCCGGATGGCATCCCTTGGCTACATTTCACCGGCCGACTCAGAGCGTGCTCAAAAAATTCCGATGCAGGATCTGCTTAACCCAACCCAGGTGGCCAATGGCTGCACCTCAAGTTACGCGCCATTTTTCTGCGATTATGTTTTACAATCAATCCGTGCCAACAATATTTTCGGCGAAACACCCGAAGAGCGCGAAGCATTCCTTCGCCGTGGTGGTTACACCATCACTACCTCACTTGATCCAACCGTACAAAAAGCGGTGACCGAGGTCGTCAACTCGACAATTCCCATCAATGACTCAAGTGGCAAGGCCGCCGCGATCTCTATGGTCCAACCTGGTACCGGACAAATAATTGCCATGACTCAGAACCGCGAATGGGGAACGAGCGGAAAAGGGAAAACAACCTACAACTACAACGCCCCACAAGATATGGGTGGAACTATTGGCATGCAGGCCGGCTCAACATTTAAAATCTTTACCCTCGCCGCAGCACTCGAAGCCGGGATTTCCCCCAACGAATTCATCAGTGCGCCAAGCCCTAATACATTTACCAACTTTAGAAACTGTGACACGGGGGCGATTTACGAACCGGTCACGGTGCGTAACTCGACCACCTCGGGCACTCTTAATATGGCGCTGGCAACGGCCTATTCAACCAATACCTACTTCATGGCAATTCAAGAACGCACCGGAATTTGTCGGCCGGCAGACATAGCCGAATCACTCGGAGTGACCCTCGGTAATGGTGAGCCACTGTTGCGTGTGCCGTCATTCACTCTGGGAACAATGGAGATTGCGCCACTCGCCCTCGCAAATGCCTATGCAACATTTGCGGCCCACGGTCGGTATTGTGACCCAGTTCCTATTTTGGAAATCCGTGATCGTGATGGCGCAAAACTTCCCGTGCCCAATGGTGACTGCCGCCAGGTCCTCGACCGGGAAGTCGCCGACGGTGTCACCGTAATGCTCAACGGCGTAGTGGACGGAAACATTGCCGGTCGTACGGGTGCCGCCATGAATCTGGGTGACCGACCCGTTGCCGGAAAGACGGGAACGACCAATGAATCAGCAGCCGTCTGGTTCGCCGGTTTCACACCTCAAATTGCCTCAGCCGTCTGGGTTGGCGACCCACGAGGCGGTTACGCGTTCCCCCTCAAAGACGTCACCATTAACGGGAAGTACTACCGGCAGGTATTTGGCGGAACGCTTCCAGGGCCGATCTGGAGAGAGTCAATGTTGGCTGCTTCGGCGAATCTTCCGATTGTCAATTTTGATTTGCGCACCCAGTTCACAATCGCGCCTTACGTGGCCCCCCAACCCAAACCAGAGCCCTCAGAGGAAATTTTTATTCCCGAGGGAGATACAACATTTGACAACACCGACCCGGACTCACTCCAAGTTCCCGACCAAGAGCCAGCAAATGTCGATCCGGTCTTTGAAAATCCAACTCCTGCAGCAAGTCCCACTGGCAATCTCGTCCCCTAAGGAGTGAGGGCTTTCTTCACCAGCCCGGCCACAACGCCACCATCAGCGCGCCCCTTAACCTGTGGATGAACAATTTTCATGACCGCACCTATTGCCGCGCCACCGGTCGCGCCACTCCTTGCAGCAGCCGCTACGGCCGCGGTCACTATCGCCTCAAGATCAATATCACTGAGTTGCGCCGGTAGATACCTGGAGATCACTTCTAGTTCGGCACTTTCACGTGCAGCTAATTCCGGACGGTTCGCTTCGGTGTAGGCAACAACGCTCTCCCGACGCTTCTTTCCTTCTCGAGCAAGTACCGTGAGCACGTCTTCATCTGTAAGAACTTTCGACTCTTTTCCCGCAACTTCTTCATTGGTGATCGCTGTAAGCACCATGCGCAGTGTTGCTGACTTCAGTTCGTCACGCGACTTCATCGACGTGGTCAAATCGCTTCTAAGTTGGGCCTTGAGGTCACTGGACATGAAGGCATTGTTCCACTCGCGCACCGCGAGTGGTTACATGGTTACATGGTTTCACTTCGCAAGGCCCTCGCCGTCGGCGCTTCAGCAGGCCTTGGCACTGTTGCTTACGCCCACCTTGAAACCAAAAGATTCACCCTTCGCCGAGTCCAGATTCCCGTTCTTGAACCAGATCAAGCACCCATCCGAGTACTCCACATTTCCGATTTACATATGATCCCCGGTCAAAAATCCAAATCCCAATGGGTACGTTCATTGGCTACCCTCAGTCCGGATGCCGTCATTGCAACGGGCGACTTCCTCTCCGACCCAGACGGCGTTCCCAGTGCATTGGAAGCACTTGATCCACTCATGGACCTTCCAGGCGCTTTCGTGTTGGGTAGCAACGACTACTACGCCCCCAACCTCATCAATCCGATCAAGTATTTTTCTGCGCCGAGCCAACTCACGCCAACTCGTCCCACTTTGGATTGGAAACCACTTGCCCAAGGCATGACCGGTCACGGCTGGCTTGACTTAACCAACAGGCACGTTGATTGGAAAGTAGATGGACGCCTGATCAGCGTTAAAGGTGTCGATGACCCTCACATTTCACGGGATGACTACGCCGGCATAACAACCAGCTTTAACGTCGACGCTGATCTCACTCTCGGCGTTGTGCACGCGCCCTATCTTCGGGTGCTTGACGCCATGGCAGCCGACAATGCGCAACTGATCCTCGCCGGTCACACCCACGGCGGACAACTGCGTGTGCCAGGGTTCGGAGCCCTTGTTACCAACTGCGATCTCGATACCCGGCGCGCCCGTGGACTTTCCCGCCATCACAACTCCGCATTACATGTTTCGGCCGGGCTGGGCTGCTCTCGTTATGCACCGTTTCGATTTGCCTGCCCTCCCGAGGCGACACTGATCACACTTACTTCTCGCGTAGAAAAGTGACCACAGTGCGGAGTCTTCACATGCGTCCTTGTATTAGACTCAGCGTGCTTGCCACGGGGTGTGGCGCAGCTTGGTAGCGCGCTTCGTTCGGGACGAAGAGGCCGTGGGTTCGAATCCCGCCACCCCGACAGATTACATTCGCTTCTTACCTTCCTTTAGAGATTTAATCGGTGTGGACAACCCGGGGCCGAACTGCCGATACCCAGACAAAGCCCTGGCATCGTCGTTGCCTAAAGTTTCAGGGTGATTGATCGCAGACCTCCCCGCGGTGAACTCGGTCCGACTACGCGGGAGTACGTCAAGTCCATGGGTTGGCGTTCGGTTAACTTTCATACCCATATTTCCCTGGTCAACAAGTATGTGTATCTCGAAGTACCCAAGGCCGGGTGTGGAACGATGAAAGCCTCCCTTGGCGCTCTTGAAGGCGCTCGGCTCAATGAAACCCACGCCCAACGCTTCTTGGACAAGCCCCACAACGGACTCACATCCGGTGCCCACGTTCGCCCCTACCAACTTCCGAGTGACTTACTCGAAGAAGTGCTCACCGGCAAGAACTACACACGGTTCACGGTCGTTCGTGATCCGGGTACTCGCGCGTTGAGCGGCTACCTGGAAAAGATCCTGCAGGGCTTGCGGCAAAGCGAAGATATTTCGGTGGCCCTCGGCGGTAAGGCCGCGGACACGATTTCCTTTGCGGAGTTTCTCGGAGTCATTGCGGACCAAAAATCCCGTGAGCAAGACCCCCATTGGCGTAGGCAGAGCGATCACATTGGATGGGGAATAGTGAACTACGACGCGATCATTCATCTTGAAGTTTTGGATAACTCGTGGGGGCAGGTCGCCCAATTAACGAGCACACCGGATCTTGATGGACAGTTTTATTGCAAGAAATCAACCCACGCCAACTCACGAACCGATGAGTACTTCACCCCGGAAACCATCGATCTCATTTCACAGGTCTATTCGGCTGATTACCGCAATCTTAACTACGCGTTAAGTAAGTAGTTCGGCAATTTGCACAGCGTTAAGTGCTGCGCCTTTGCGTAGGTTGTCACTACTAACAAAGAACACCAGCCCCTTGTTACCAGGCGCGCTCTGGTCCTGACGGATCCGACCAACGAATGTTGGGTCAGCACCCGCGGCCTGTAGCGGCGTTGGAACATCGGTGACCACAACTCCGGGGGCCTCTGTCAATGCTGCCAGGGCTTCCTGCGGGGTGATGTCGCGCGAAAATTCAGCATTAATGCTCAGTGAATGACCGGTGAAAACGGGGACGCGCACACATGTGCCCGACACACGAAGCTCAGGCAGATTGAGAATCTTTCTACTCTCATTGCGCAACTTCTGTTCTTCATCGGTTTCTTCACTGCCGTCGGCGACGATTGATCCGGCCAGTGGAATGACATCGAAGGCAATTGTACGAACGTACATGCCAGGATCTGGAAAGGTAACGGCCTTGCCGTCGTGGGTGAGTAAGGCAACGTCCTGGGTCATTGCGACCTCAACCTGAGTCTTAAGTTCTTCAACTCCTGCAAGTCCGCTTCCAGAAACAGCCTGGAAAGTGGTCACAATTAGACGCTGCAGTCCAGCGAGTTCGTGTAAAACCCTTAGTGCCGGCATCGCCGCCATGGTGGTGCAATTGGGGTTGGCAATAATGCCTTTTAGGGCGTTCTTGACCTGCTCTGGATTGACTTCACTGACCACAAGGGGTACCTCAGGATCCATCCGCCAAGCTGATGAGTTGTCAATCACTATCGCACCGGCCGCAGCAAACTTGGGTGCCAGTTCCCGGGAAGTTCCACCGCCCGCAGAAAAGATTGCGATGTCAATCCCTGAAAGATCGGCGGTTGCTGCATCTTCGACCACGTAATCTTGGCCCTTCCAGGGGATGCTCTTACCAGCGGAGCGGGCCGAGGACATGACCCGCAAAGACCCAACCGGGAAATTGCGCTCATCAAGTAATCGCAGGACCACAGCACCAACCTGACCGGTGGCGCCAACAACTGCAATATTTTTTCCCGCCATGACGTTAACGCCCTGTTCCCGCATAGACGACCGCTTCGCCGTCGGAATCAAGACCAAAAGCAGTATGTAGCGCCTCAACGGCGATCTGCGCGAGATCCGCCCGGGTAACAATTGAAATCCGGATCTCAGATGTAGAAATCATTTCGACATTGACTCCCGCATTTGCCAAAGCTGTGAAAAAATCGGCCGATACACCGGGGTGCGAACGCATCCCGGCACCGACGAGGGAAATCTTCGCTATCTCTTCGTCCACGGTGAGTGATTCAAAATCAATCGTGTCGCGCGCGCCATTGAGCGCTTTCATAGCTGGACTCACCGACTCAGCGGAACAGGTGAAGGTGACGTCGGTACGTCCGGTCGCTGTCGAGGAAACGTTTTGCACGATCATGTCAAGGTTCACGTTCGCGTCGGCTAAGGCACGGAAGATTGCTGCAGCCTGACCGGGCTTGTCGGGAACCCCGACCACGGTGATCTTTGCATCTTTTATATCCACTGCTACACCCGAAATAATTGGCTGCTCCACAAGCTTTCCTTCCTTGACTGCCGCCGCAACACCTTCAGCTGAAAGGACCCAGGTGCCTTCGGCGTGTGAAAATGATGAACGAACATGAATCGGGACACTAAATCGACGCGCGTATTCAACGCAACGTAGATGCAACACTTTTGCACCAACGGCTGCAAGTTCCAGCATTTCTTCATAGGTAATAAAGGCAATCTTCGACGCTTTTTTGACCAGGCGAGGGTCGGTTGTGTACACCCCATCAACATCGGTATAGATCTCACATGAATCAGCGTTTAACGCTGCAGCCAAGGCGACCGCCGTCGTATCCGACCCGCCACGACCCAGGGTCGTAACGTCTTTCGTGTCCTGGGCGACTCCTTGAAAGCCGGCAACAATTGGGATCGCGCCATTCGCGAGTGCATCGGAGATGCGACCTGGAGTGACGTCAATGATTCGGGCGGCGCCATGTGCTGAGTCGGTAATGAGGCCAGCCTGTGACCCGGTGTAGGAACGGGAGACCAAACCCAGATCAGAAATCGCCATAGCGAGAAGGGCCATTGAGATTCGTTCCCCAGCCGTGAGCAGCATGTCTAATTCGCGGGCAGGCGGGTGTGGTGAGACTTGCTGGGCGAGATGCATCAGTTCATCGGTTGAATCACCCATGGCGGAGACAACGACAACGACTTCGTGGCCGGCCATTTTCGTGTCGACAATTCGACGGGCCACTCGCGTAATACTGGCCGCATCTGCGATGCTGGAGCCACCATATTTTTGCACAATCAAGGACACAAGGTGCGAGTTTAGTCCGGGGAGGTATCGTCCCTGATAAGCACCAATCCACGAGAACTTTCCCCGACCATTGGGTCTCACGACAAGGGAGCACATGGGCAGCACCCCCGCGATTGCCGCGCACGAAGTGAGAAAGACCTACGGGGATTTCGTCGCGCTCGCGGGCGTTTCCGTCCACGTCGATGCCGGCGAATGCCTCGCCATTTTGGGCCCCAATGGTGCCGGAAAAACAACGCTCACCGAAATACTTGAGGGGTACCGAAAACGTGACGGTGGTACGGCCGAAGTGCTCGGCGTCGACCCCAACAAGCCGACGGGTGCTTGGCGGGCAAAACTTGGGATCGTCCTGCAAAACGCTAATGACCTCGCGGACCTCACGGTGAGCGAAACGATCACCCACTTCGCCCGCTATTACCCCAATCCGGCCGATCCCGAACACGTTATTGCCGCTGTCGGACTCGCCGAGAAAGCGGGCGCGCGCAACGCAACACTCAGTGGCGGGCAGCGTCGCAGGCTCGATGTGGCCCTGGGAATAATCGGAAACCCTGACGTGCTGTTCCTTGATGAACCCACCACCGGTTTCGATCCGGAAGCCCGCCGGGAGTTTTGGGTACTCATCGATCGCCTTAAATTAGAGGGCACCACGATCCTGCTCACGACCCACTATCTGGACGAAGCCCAATACCTGGCAGACCGGGTCGCGGTAATCGCCCGCGGCCAAATAGTTGCGCAGGGGACACCGGACTCAATCGGTCATCGTGGCGATGCGATCGTGACCTGGTCCGAAGGTAACCGTGAGATGACGCAGTCGACCACCGAACCCACGGCATTCGTTGCCGAACTCACCCAAAAATTTACCGGAGAAATTCCCAACCTGTCGGTTCGCCGAGCGAGTTTGGAGGATGCCTATCTCGAGTTGATTGCCCGAGATCGAGACAACCACGGCGGTGCGCAGTCATGAACTCGACTCTCCAACGAAGTGTCGTGATGGGCGTGGGCAGGATTGGGATTGAGCTCAAGCAATTCTTTCGAGACAGAGAGTCGGCAGTATTTAATTTCCTACTGCCCATGATTCTTCTGGTGATCTTTGGCTCAGTATTTGGTGGGCAAGATTTGAGTGGTTCTGGCATAACATTTTCGCAGTATTTTGTTGCGGGAATGATTGCCTCCGGTATTTTGTACACCTCCTTCCAGAACCTCGCTATCTCGATTCCGATGGAACGCGAAGATGGAACGCTTAAACGCCTTCAAGGAACACCCATGCCGCGCGCGGCATTTTTTATCGGGAAAATTGGGATGGTATTTGTCGCCTACATTGCTCAGGTCACCATCTTGATTTTTGTTGGTGTTCTCTTTTTCGACGTTGATATTCCAACAACATCACTGGCAATTTTTACTTTTATTTGGGTCAGTGTCTTGGGTCTGATTTCATGTACCCTGCTGGGCATTGCGTACTCTGTCGTGCCCAAACAAGGTCGTGGCGCAGCCGCACTGGTTACCCCTGTCGTCCTTGTCTTGCAATTCACATCGGGTGTGTTCTTCGTGTTCAGTGACCTACCGCAGTGGATGCAATCTTTCGCAACCCTATTTCCACTCAAGTGGCTCACCCAAGCAATGCGTAGTGTTTTCTTGCCCG
>Ga0209702_10003104_pt1 | contig 27060 bp, 41 predicted proteins | sample FRY01_FD_187210 | JGI IMG/M metagenome (GOLD analysis project Ga0209702, IMG submission 187210) | Freshwater microbial communities from Lake Fryxell liftoff mats and glacier meltwater in Antarctica - FRY-01 (SPAdes) (version 2) | ecosystem: Environmental > Aquatic > Freshwater > Ice > Glacier... | reverse complement strand
TGGCTCATTGGCGTTTGTCCGGCGAAATGTTCCGGCGCGGGATCGTTAACGTGTTCCGCTACCTGAGCGACGACTACAAGACAAACGCCAATGAGCCATTCCGCATTGGCCGCAAGGTGGTTATGGGCTGGATGATTCAGCCATCGCTCTGGTGCGGGTTGCAGATACGCATCGGCGCTGGCGACAAGCTCAACGACATAGACCGAATCGTCAAGACGCTCGACGGGAAGCAGTTCCAGCCGCGCGAAACTGAGCGCGCAATGAACGCCGCCTTCAGTGATGGCGCGGTGTTCGAGGACAGCTACTACCGCGCCAAAGCATTCAAGAACGGCAATCTGCACCTTGAGTTCAAGCGCGCGGACTTGCTCGACGGCCTGAATGAGCAGATCGCTTTGCACTACGGCAATGCACTGGCAAGGGCTGGCCGATGACCCCCATCTACTGCCGCACAGCCAACACGCGGGCCGATCAATGCCAGTGCCTGCGGTGCACGCCAATTAAGAAGGAGTAATCCCATGCTGGAAGTGTCGCCTCACCGGCACCCGTTTTATCTCGCAGGCCGCGCAGCTCGCCTTAATGGCCTGAGTCGCGACGCCTGCCCATTCAGAAAATTAACGATGTGCAGCTACACCCTATGGCTGGCGGGGTGGGGTGATGCAGATATGGAGAAGCACCATGAGTGACAAACTGAATGCGCCGCAGGGCTGGCAATTGGTGCCGGTTGCGCCTGTGCACTGGGCTAGCTTTGATCCGTCTTTTGTGGCTCAGGTTTTGCGGCAATCAACCTGTTTTGATGCTGACCTGATCGGCGAGATGCTGCAGTACTCAATCTCCGCCGCAGCGCCCAAGCCGGAAGCGGTAGACCATAGCGAGGATGTGCGCGGGATTAATGGCGATTGGTCGGTTTTTGTTGGCTACCTGATCGACAAGTGCGAGGGCGAGATTATCCGAGAGGAGCAGTTTCAATTGCGGCTAGCCGACATGATTGCCGATGACAAATATGGGCCGCTATTTCGGCGCGAAACAGCACCAAAGGAGCAAAGCAATGACCAGTAAGCGATATACAGAACAGCAATTGCAGGATCTGCTAGTGCTTGGCATTGCAGCGGCAAATGCTGAGCTGGCAGCGCTCAAAGCAAAGCAAGGAACCGGCACAACCTCCGACAATTATCGGGCTGAGCTGTATGACTTGCTTTTGCAAGTAGGTCGGGATATGGGCTACCCGAACGTGACCATGGCACTGACCGAACTCGCCACTCTCAAGGCGCGCGCTGGCGAGCCGATTGCTATTCTGGACTTTGACGATCTATTCCCAAACTCTCACTGGAGCCAGCCTGAGCACCGCTTCATGTGGCAGATAGAGCTGGATGAGATACGGGCGCTGCCGAAGCGTGATATTCCGCTTTACACCACACCCCAGCCCACCCAAGAAGTTAGCGCGCTGGTCGCTGCGCTTTATGCGACAAACCTTATGCTTCGAACCAGGCGTCGAGAATGTGAAAGCGCCGAGGTCTGTCACATTCTCGACGCTTGTATCAAGCGCAACCGTGACGCCCTCGCCCAGTACGCGCAGGGAGGCGGCAAATGACTGACAAACTGCTGATTGACCGGGCGCTGCTGGAAGAGTTGCGCGACGCTGCGAATGAGTGCCGCAACCTGTCAAGCAGTAAGGCGCGCGACGTCTACTTTATGAATTTAACGCAGCAGGCGGACGAAATCCTTGAACGTCAAGAGCCAGGGGTTGAGGTGGTGGAAGTGGTGGCGCATTGCGCATTTGCTGATAACGGAAATATCCGGATGTGGGGACGGTCAGCCTCGACCCATTGTGAGCTGGTCGACTCGGAGGGAAGCAAGGCCGTTCCACTTATGACCGTCGCCCAGCACAATCGCATCGTCAAGCAGCTCGCCTCAAAGTAACCCCAACCCAATCAAACAACTGCCGGCCTAGTCGGTTGAGAGGAATTGTCATGCCCGAAATTAAAGATGCCGTGCTGAGCTGGCTTGCAGCTGGCCGCGTTGGTTCAAGCAGCAAGACAATGGCGCTTGCCGCGTGCGGGCTGCCCAACGATGGCGACTATCCGCACGACCCTGATGACCTTAATCGCTGCCTGCTAATGCTAAAGGCCGTGCCAGATGTTCGACAGCACTTCGACAAGATCGAGGCGCTGGGCGCGGTGTGGGCGCGGCTTATCAAGCGCTGGCCAGAGATTGAGGCGTCATTTCTTGATGAAGTCGGGCTGAACTGGAGTAAGGCGAAAGCCTCGCCAGCCACTTACAAGCTGATGCGTGAAGTGATCTGCAAAGAACCTGGCGTTGTTCACCTTGGCGGCGGAATGAGTTTCCGCACCCGCTAACCCCCACTCCCCATCTACTGGAGGGCAAAGCTATGTCGCACATCTACGAATCGCATACCGCGCACGGTTATGGGCGGTGGCATACATGCCAGCGGTGCGGGACAGCTAAGCATGGCGGCAACTACTGGCTTGCTGGATTTAAGAGCAGGACAGAACCGCCGTGCGAATACTTTCCAATCAACGCTGAGTGGAAGGCTAAAGCCACCACCGTTCCGCTTGAAGAGATTCCCTAACCCGCACTCCCCAGCCGCGCTGGGCGGGGAGTGCTTAAGTTGTCAATTCTGCCCAGCGGCAATACACACCTTTAGGGCTTGCTCGGTTCGGATGATGCCGGCCCGTAAGGCTCGATAATCCTGTCGAGCGGCTGGATCAAGCTCGGCCGTTTGCTCAACTCCAGCACCCACGCCGGCAGCTTCACCGGTGAACACAGCGGCAATGGTTCTGGTTTTGACGCGCAGCCCGCAACCAGCACCAGTATCAATACAGCGCTCAAACGCAGCAGATTTTGTTTCAGCATCAGACATCTCCTGTTGTGCGTGCTTGTCAGCAACCCACAGCGCCAACGCGGCGTTGTCTGCCGTGGCTTTCTCGGTCGCTTGGTAGGCCAGCTCAGCTTCGGCTATTTGGAGGCCGTAGCGCACGCCGTTGGCCTGCCAGCCGGCAATCACGCCGATGGCAAGCGCCCCCGCGATGACGTACAGGTTCAAGATTCACGGCCAGACAGTTGCGCGCTGGTTAAGGTCGGCAGCGGCTCGGTCGGTACCATCACATCAGCAGGCCAACGGTAGCCGGTAACGCGCGTCAGTGGGAACGCCTTGATGTTAACCGCGTCCCCTTGGTTGCCGCCCAGCACCAGCAGATTACCTGAGCTGTCGCGCCCAACCACAAACCCGACGTGCCCGCCGCCTGCCCGCGTGAACACCACGACGCAACCAACAACAGGCTGCGCAAGCATCACGCCCCACTGTAGGTATGATTTGGCGCTTTCAAACCGAGTCGACCGGATTCCGGCGCGCTCAAGCATTGCGCCGACGAATGCCGCGCACCAAGGGGTAGCGTCATCTTTTATGCCGCCGCGCTTGATATCCCGCCACATCTGCACAATGGCGGGATTGTTAGCCGTCCCCGGCAACTCTTGCATGCCGATCAACTTGCGCGAGTTTTGCAGCCACACAGGCTCAGTCATTGGATGCCACCTCTTGCTTGATGACGCGAGCCACGGCAGCGGCAGCAATCGTGATCGTTGATAGCGCGGCAAACACATGGGTCGGCACTAAGCCTTGCCACAGCGGAAGGGCTAGTTCCAGCGCGCCAAGTAGCACAGACAGAACAGCCAGGCGCACGGACCAAAGCCGGTGCGCCTGCTTTGCGTCGTCAATCAGTTTCATCGTGCCCCCCCCCAAAAACTGCATGATCTGCGGCCTCAATTGGTACAGCGCCCATAACGCAGCAGCACCAAAAAGCATGCCCTGCACCCGGAAGAACCCCAACTTAATCATGTCGCCCTGCTCGGCCAGCCGCGCCTCGATCTGCGGCAGCCGCTCAACGGCAATTTCGACTTTAGTCAGCCGGTGCGGCGTCTCCTTGTGGGTGTCCTCCAGCACGGAAACCTGGTGGGATAGCGTGTGCACTCCCTGCTCAAGCGCGTTCAGTCTTGGCGGTATGCTGGTCATTTCTTCAGTCATCCTCGGTCCTTAGCGTTTACTGTGGCAAAACTTCGTAACAGCCGCTCACCAAGAACTGAGCATCAGTAACGGCGGGGTAAGCCCCGTCATACTTCTTAACTCTGATGTATGCCGTTCCCGGAACAGTTCTGCAAAAAAGCACAAAATCGTTGACTGTCTGCATCCCATTAACCGCCGCGCCAGCGCCAACAGGATTGCCCTGATTAACTGGCAGACCTACGCGAAGCTCTCCACTCCCTGAGCCGCTGTTTGTAATTTTAGCGTAAGCCGAAAACCAAACAGTGTTACCTATGCGCATAAACCGACCGGATGAGTTAAACCCGCTGATAGAGCCAACGCTTGACGATATATTGGGCGTGTATGCTTGCCACTGGCCTGCCGGCGCTGCTGCGTTTGACATAACGTCCCCCCTCTGTAAGTGGTTTTTAAATATCAACCCCCAAGCGGTGAGGCTGCCGTCATTTCTTCTCATGCTGTTGTCATCATGCACACCCATACCGGGGATGTATGCAAACCACATGTGCCCGGTTATGCCGTTTAACTTCTCAAAGTTTGATACTTGCCAGCACCAGTCAACAAAATCGGCCATAAACGATTTCATGCGCTCGAACTCTGCTGGGTTTACGGATGAAATCCCTGCATCAAGGTTCGCGTCGTATCTTCCTGCGTAGTTGTCAATCCCGCTTTCGTCAATAAATATACAAAACTGGCTTTTGTATTGCCACCACCACTGTGTTTCCTCGGCTAACCGCTGATTACGAAAGTTCGATTGCCCAAGCTGCGCGTAAAGATGCACGCCGATAATCATGCAAGGGTCAGCGGAGAATCGTGTGTCAGATGTGAGGGCACCAACAGCCCCGTTAAGGTTTTGGCCGAAAAATGGCGGGTTTACAACGATAGGTCCGGCAAATCCTGCGCTACGCAGCGCCGACATATACGCCCCCATCGTTGATTGCCAGACAGCTACGTTGTTGACGTTGCCGCTGCCGTTCATGCCGTTAAGCTCGTTTGCTGGATTAATCCACACATAGGGATTTGATCCGTAGCGCGCAACAAGCTCTGACATAAAGGTCAAGGAAACAGATGCAGGAACAAAATCATTGCTGTTCTGTAGCTGCACCACCATGCCACGGCCTGTGGCGTCTGTAATGATCGCGTCAAGCATTTCAAGGTCTGAGGGGTACGATTGGCCATTTGTAGTGTCGAGGTATGCTGCGGCTTTCATAATTGCCGGCTCTACACCCACACGGATTAGATTGGCCCCTTGCGTTTTGGCGATTGCGATTTGGGTTAAGTCGTAGCACCATCGAGCGAAATAAGTCGGTTCGGAAACACCAGACGCTTGACGCTTTGAGTTGTCACGGCCTATTTCTCGGTATAACCAATTAGCCCTGTTCTGCTCAAAACTTACAAACAGGTAGTCAAACATCTGCACACCTTTAACGATAAATCTCTTACCGTCTGGGGCAATTATCTGCTTGCTTGGGCTGATCGTGAAGTTCATACGATCATCGGCGCTTGTTCGCCAACGACGAACTCAACACCTTCTGGAACTTCGACTAATATGTAGTTTTCTGGTGGTGCGAAGTCAGTCACACCGTCCCACATAATTAAGTTATCCACGCACCCGGTGCTGCTCACTATGGCATATACCTTTTCCATTTCTGCGCCCCTAGTATTTTATGATTGCTATGCCGGGTCCACCCACGGCACCCGCGCCAACTGTTGACGATCCGCGGCCTGCGCCACCGCTGCCGATCCGCCCATTATCCCCCGGCCCCATCGCACCATTGCCGCCAGCAGCACCAAAGGAAGTGCCGCCACCACTACCGCCAGTGGCACCGCCGACGCCGGACCCACCCCCACCGCCAGACGGATTCAGCGTGCCGCCCGAAGCAGTGCCGCCAGTCCCGCCGGCCCCAGTGGGGTTTGGCTGGCCTCCGCTGCCACCTAAGCAAGACATTCCGCTCATTGTGGACGTTCCGCCATTACCACCAGCGGCTCCAGCGGCTCCAGCGGCTCCAGCGGCACCAATAGTTACTGGGATTATTTGGTCTGGGGTAACTGCAACAACTAGGCGCGAATGCCCGCCGCCGCCGCCGCCGCCAGCTGTTTGCCCCGCAACACCATTGCCGCCACCACCACCACCACCGCCCCAAAGCTGAATGTCAAGGGAGTAAACGCCTGCCGGAACTGTAAAGTTTCCCGATGAAGTAATTGAGGCGACGCCGCTGGCCCTGATGCTTGACGAAGGCCGCCAAGAAGCGGGACTGATGTCTGGCTGATTGCCGATATTGGCCGCGCCAAGGGACAGATAAAGCGCCCCGCTGTACTGGGTTGCGCTGCCGATAAAGTATTCTTGCGCGGCGTTGTACTCGGGCACCCCCGCTTGGTGCAGGTATGCAAGAAGCTGGCCGTGCGCGTACATAGCGCCGTTGAAGTCCTGCAGCGTCGGCTGATCGGCGGGGCCGACAATCTGCCAACCGAGTTTGTAGTCGGGCGTGATCTGCGAAGTCAAATCGTCGGCCTGCGTTACTTCCCCGAAAAGAGTCCGGTTAGCGCCAGTCGCTTCGGACGCAAAAGCCTTTAAGTTGCCATTGAAGCGGTTGATTTTTGCCATGTCAGATCACCTTTCTTGCCAAGAAGCCGCCTTGGCGTGCCGGATTGAATTTGTCCGCGAAGCCGCGCGAAGCCGGGTTATTGCTGAGCCCGAACGTAGCACCAGGCTCGGCTTGTATTACGATTTTATAACGGACGCCTTGCGGTTTTGGCAGCAAGTTCAGAGCCCTGATCAGTCGCAGCCGGTCAAGGCTAACTGTCAGCGAGACGTACAGCGTAAGCGTCATGTCGAGATTATCGACGACGTAAGCCCGCCCGTCGAACGCCGCCAGGACCACGTCCTGGATTCCAATGTAGGAGTCGCTCGACAGGTAAGCCGATGCGCGATTTAGCGACGCCTTGACTCGGATAAAGAACCTGTAGTCGGGATCGCCAAGTTGCAGGTCGGTGAACGGAATTGAGAACTTATCGAAAAAGGGCGCGCCTACCCGCAGTGGGTTGAACTTGTCTGAAAAGCCTTTGCTATCAGGGTTGATGCTGAACCCGAAATAAACCTTTGGGACAACCGCAGGAACGTTACGGCTGATGCCGACGATGCGGCCCAGCACGTCAAGCTGCGCGCCGACGGCGTTGTCTAAGTCGAATGCCGGGTCAAGCGCGGCAAGAAACGCCCGCGTCTTCTCGTTGGCGGACGCGAGCAGCTCAATTTCGGCCTTGGCCTTGGGCATCTCCCAATACTGCTTGATCAGAAGGTTTGTGGTCTCTGTCAGCAGCGACATCAAATCACCTCGGTGACAGTGATGTTAGCGACGACAATCGTGAACTTAGCGCCGGGGGCAGGAGCTATCCGCCCGGCCACAAATGTGACGTTGTTGGCGCTCACTAAAAGATTGGTCAGCACGAACGAGTCGCCCGCCAGATATGCCGGGGCGTACAAGAACCCGGCTTGCAGCGGCGTGCCGATGTAAAATTTATAAGCAGCGATCTGCTGCTTGATCAGCGCAAGATCGACAGGGACAAGCGGGTCTTTTCGGGTTGCGGTGACGGTGACGTAGACGGGCGTGTATACCGGGCGCGCGAAACGGCGCACTTGCGTAACGATGAACGTGCTGCCGTCCGGGCGAGTCAGCGTCTCCGGAAGAAGAACCTCTATATCACCCTTGATGCCGGTGCCACCTGTTTTTTGGAACAGCAGCGCTTGCCCTATGTTGCTGACGGTACCGCCCTCGACCACAGGCCAAATGCTGTGTGCGTTCAAATCCTCCACAGGATCGTAGATGTCAGAATCGTTGTCGTAAACAAAGGCGTCAGTGACGCCAGGCAGGTTTAGCAGTCGGGCAGCCAGCGCGGCAGTCGTCGAGAATGCGGGATTTTCGAGCGACAGATTGCGTTTCTGGACAAATTCCTCGTCGGTTTCTTCGTCTACCCCAACAACGGCATTTCCCAGCGCGGCGAAAGAAGCCACGCCCAGCACCACCGTGACCTGCGTGAAAGCCGCGCCCGTTAGGCCGACCACTGCGCCGAATGCGGACGCCGTAAACGTGATGACGGTAACGCCAAGCGGCAGCGTCACAGCCACGGTTAGTTGCCAGAGCTGGCCAAGGTCGTCACTGATCTGATAGCCGATTGGCAGCGTCAAGATTCGGGTGGTGGTTATCTGCAAATCCCAAGTTGACCGGGTAGTCGGGCGCGGGAACACACCAGAAAGTTTGGCGATTTTCGCTTGGAAAAGACCGCGGGCAAAATCAGGGTCAAAGTTGTTGGCCATCGCAAGCCCGAACGCCTGCATGTCATGTCGGCCCTTGGCCTCAATGGCGATACGCTGGCCGTCTGGGCTTTCCTGAGTAACGATGATATCCGCGCCGTAGATCGCTTTGTAGCCATCAACCAGCTCGCCGAATATCTCGTCAAAGGACTGGATCGTTATCCCGCTGGCATCAATCGTTGGCCCTGGCATTACAAGCTCACCACTTCGGAAAATGAATCATCAAAAATCGTGCCAAACGTGAGCATTATAGTGGCGGCGCGGGTGCTTGTCTTGGTCTCGATTGACAGTGACGCGATCGTGGTCACTCCCTCGGTCGCGAGCGTGACGCGCTCAACCGCCCGTAATATATCCGCCTTGGTGTCGCGCCGACCCAGCAGGTCAATCCAGTCAATATGCGCGTCAGTGTCAAGGAAAAAGTCGGAGGCAAAGGACCGCAGGCGCGTAACCACGGACTGGCGCACAGCGTCGCCGCGAGAAATATAGGCCGCCCGACCGCGCCCAAAGCGCCAGTCCCCATCCTGATCTAATCCTGAAACGCGCATAATTACCGCCTAGCAATTGCCGTGCCATGAGTTTACACCATCACGCCACGTTTGTGATAAGGCCCGCGACCACTGTGCACGTCCTGCTGTCGCCAGTTGCAAACGACCCAGACCAGCCCGGCTGACCCGCGACCGTGTACGTCATGGAATTGGTATCGCCGATGACTGTCAGGCCTCCAGTCAAATCGTAATTCCCGACGTGCACCCAGTCGCCGGTCACGGTCGAGTCGCCGAAGCGGGTGATGGTAGCCGGGATGGTCTTTGCCATTGATGCGGGATTTACGCCAACCAAGGCAAAGCAGTCGCTGTAGTCGTGCATGCGCTGCTCAAGTGGAGGCACGTTGTCTGCCCCGGCATACCAACGGTCAAAGCAGCGCTCAGCCACCAACAGCAAACAGTAGTCGCCGACGGCTATCGGGTGCGCGTCGTAGCTTGATCCGCCCTGCAGGAATACGGGCGGCACAGCCGGGAACACACACAGCGTCACGGGCACCCCATCAACGACGCGCTGAATCACCGGCTGCACGTCGATGGTTGTCGCGTTGACCGCCGTTATACGCCCGATGGTGATGGTGTGCGTGTTGGCAAGCGCCGTTATTAGGGCGTCACTGAGAACGTCCGGCAGCTCTGTTTTTTTATCGGTCATGTCGGCACCGTATAATTTTCGGCAATAGCGGCTGTCACGGTCTGGCTCCAATCGTTGCCGTCCGTGTCGCCGCTGTAGCTGATAAGGCTGGTTTTGTAGATGGCGTTAAGGTGCGGCGCGGTGACGCTGATTAGGCGGAACAGCCCGCCAACCTTAAGCGACGGGTTCATCCACGTTACCAAAGTCAGCTCTTTGCCCCGAGATTCCGGCGTGTTCTTCAGGCCAGTCTCGGCACTGATCACCGGCACGAACGAGCTGACAATTTCGTTGCCGCCCAGGATGTTCAGCCGCTCGTCATCAATGAACCATCGCTGATCCGCGTCAAGCATTTCGCCGACCACTGCCACCGAGCTTCCCACCAGAATCTTCGGTCGGATCAGTTCGCTCATTGCGCCGATCTTGCCCTTTGCGGTGTTTGGCATAGTGCCGATGATAGCGTCGATGGCAGCGGCCTTGCTTGTCACGGCCGCCGAAACAAACGCCCGCAAGAAGTCGTTGCCACCATCAAGGGCGCTGATCGTCGTCACAAATACCGCACCCTCGCGCCCGCTCGAAGCGGTGTCGATTGAGCCGCGGAAGATGGTTTCGATGCCCGCCACATAGCCCACATCAAGCTGAATCGGGAAGTGGTCGCCCTGGTCGTCGTCGCGTATCAGCTGCAGGCGTTTGTCAGGCCCAAGGCCGTAAGCCTTGAGCGTCATTTTGTTAAGGTCGGACTGATCCGACTTATCGACGCTGAACGTGATCCGAAACGGCGGCAGCACGACAACAGCCCTCGCGCCAATGCCGATCGTTAAGCGGTAGTCGCGCAGAAATCGCTCGGTCATGCTGGCACCTCAGCGCCACGAACACCCAGTATTTCTTCTGCCGTGACGAAATACAGCCCGCATCGGCCCTCCGAGAAGTCGCCCAGCCGGAACGGAGATAGCCCGCTTGCGTCGGTCGTGCTGACAATAAAATCGAACGGCCAGTTTAGCGAGCGGATATGCAGGCAGCCCAGCGACAGCATAAAGCCGTTGTAAGTCTGGCCGCGCCACGACACCGACAGCGCCCACATTTCGGTCACTTGGTAGAACTCCAGCGTGACGGTTATTTCTTCGTCCTCGACAAGCAGTAGATGGCGCTGTCGAGGCTCGTCCGTGATGTTGATTATCTGGAACGCCATAGCTATCTCCCCGTGAGCGCGGTAAGCAAAGATTTTTGCTTTTTAGCGCCTGCAGCAGCACCAGAAGTCGCGCCCGATGTCGGTGACTGCACGCCCTTGTCGGACACGCCCCCGACTTGAGAGGCCACGGCAGGGGCTGGTTTTTGGTAGAACTCAGACACATCGCTGAACAGCGTTTTGCCGATGCGGAATTTTTGGGCCGTCAGCGTGAACGACAGTGCGTTTCGTTGATTGTCGCGCGTGATGGTGACCGAGTTGATGGCCATGCTTTCGTGCGTGCGGAATGGCATGCTGATGGTGACAAGCTGTTTGCCGTAGTGGATAGACTCGATAAAGTCAACGAACTGCTCGCGGACCGATTTGCCGCCGCCCCCGCCGCTGGTTAGCCGGGCAGAGTTAGCGCGCCCAGCCTGGAAGGCAGCACTGATTGCGCGGAAGCGGTCAGCGGCTGAGTTAACGACAGCGGCAACCCGGCGCGCCTGCGATGGCGTGCGGCGCGGCAGAAACGCCGTTACGACGCCGACGGCCGGCAATCGAGACTGTGAAGCGCTGACCGGTGCCGGAGGGATGAACACATCCGCAACGTCGCCGCTGATGCTGATTTTGATCGGACCGTTAATCAGGCTGTCGCCGATATAACTGCCGTCTTCAACCGTCTCCGTAGGTGACTGCGTTTCGTAGGCCGTCGAGTCATTGATGCGAGCAAACAACGTAAAGCCGCCAATGCCAACTTCTTGCGCGCTACTACTGTCTAGCGCTTCACTCTGGCCGCTCTTATATGCCTGATAGCTCATTATCGACCGCCTCGGTTAACTTGCGTCTTGGCCGTTTTCAATTGGTCCTGCAGCGCATTATTCACTGCGGCCCCTGCCGCCTGCGGGTCATTGCTGCTAACGTTGATCTGCACCTGTTGCTCTATGCTGCTGTTGCTTGTGCTGTTGCTGTTGTTGGTAGCACCCATCGCAATCGCACCGTTTGGCGTTATTGGCGCGGCAGCACCGTCCAGCCCAGGAGAGCCGGCTAAGCCATCCGCGCCAGAAGTGCCAGAAGTGCCAGAAGTGCCAGAAGTGCCAGAAGTGCCACCCCTAACAAAACTCAGCGCCCAGTCGGGCAAAATGGAGCTGATACCGCCCGCAATCGCGGAAAGAATGCCAGCCCATGCCGACGACAGAAAATCGAACAGCCCGCCGAAAACGCCTTTGATGCCATCAATCCAGGACGAAAACGCCGACGAAAGCGAACTCAAAGCGCCGGAAAAGTCACCACTGAACAACTGCACGGCGGCGTCAAAAAGCAGGCCGATCGCTTGGAAGAATGGCCCTATGATATCCATCACGGCAACCACCATCCCGTTGAAAGCATCGACGATGCCGTGCATGACCGGAACAATATCAATGCCAAAGAACTCTTGGAAGAAATCGGCGATTACCGACTGGCCTCCGGTGAACGCCGTTATCAGGTCATCCACCACAAGGAGGAGCGCAACGATCCCCAGGGTGATCAGGACAACCGGCGATAGGAGAATGCCCATCACAGTGGCCAGCCCGCCAGTCGCCAACCACGCCACCCCGAAGGCCGCCGCAACTGCCAAAGCGATGGGGGCCATTCGCTCCATAAAGCCCATCGTGGACATGAGCACTTCGCCCAGCACGACAAGGCCGCTTTCGATCAGCTTGTGATTGGTTTCGAGGAACCCTACAAACTTGTCAGTGAGCGCGGTCATCGCGGGCGCGAAGCCTACAGCCACAGTGTTCTGAATGCCCTGCATGCCGAAGTTGAGCGTTGTCAGCGAGTCGTTGAACGCGGCAGCGGCATTGGCCTGCTCGGTCGATACAACGCCAAGCCCGCGCGCTTTGGCGGTCAGCTTGCCCAGCTCTTCCGACGACAGCGAAAGGGTCTGTAGCATCGACTGATTGATACCCATCTTGTCGAGGATGTTGGTTTTCTGGGCAAGGCTCATGCCTTGCATTTTGTCGGCAAGCTCCAGCATCACCGCGTCCGCGCCTTTGATCTGGCCAGTTGCGTCGGTCATGCTCAAGCCTAAAGCTTCGATGGTGTTCTTGGCTGGGCCTCCGCCTTCGCTGACGAACTCGCCCATGCGCTTATTCAGCTCAAGCATTGACGACGACACGGCGTCCAAACTGGAGCCGTTGACCGATGCCGCAAAACCCAATTCTTGGATGCGCTCAACCGCCACGCCTGTCTCGCGGTTGAGCTGCGCCAGGGGGTCGATGGTGTTAAGGACGCCAGCAGTCCACGCGAAGAAACCACCTGCAGCGACGGCAAGCGCGGTACTTGCCCCCGCCAGCAGGCCGACGGACATTTTCAGGTTGGAGTTGAAACTCTCCTGCGGCGTCAGCGACCCGATAAAGCTGAATCTCGTAACCAGTTCGCTAACGACCGCCATTTTGAGCCTCTCTTATATGATGCGCCTGGATGTCTGCGCTGATGTGCTCGAACTCAATCGCGTCAAGGAACTCGTCTGTGTCCCAGGCCTGAATCTCAGCCAGGCTTCCATACCCGGCCTTGACTAGCGCGAACATCGCCATGCGTTCGCCGTCTACATTGGTTTCGCGGATGTAGTCGTCTTCTCTGTCGCGACCCCGGATGCTGAGGCGATACCGACGGCGCGCATAAAAGGATATGACATAACCCCCATAGCCGTGCTAACGAGCATCATGTAGTCCTCTGGGAACTCTTCCCAATGATCAGGCAGCTTGCCGATAAGGCTTCCGTCGATGCTGATGTTTTTCCACATCAACTCTTCGACAGAGGCGTAGGCCGGGGTGTCAAGGAAAGAGAAGTTGCCTTCTGACATTTGCCGCTGGACCGACGATTGATAGGCGAAAACCTTGCGGCGCTCGACGTGCTGCATTTTGTGGAACTTATATTTGCGCCCGTTGATTTCGGCCTCGCCGCCTTCGTAAGCGGCCCGGATTTGCGCCATCGCGGCTTCTTGCTTCTCTTTGTTAGTCATGGCTTACAGGCTCCGTTTAGCGGTGCGGAAGCGGATGGTGTACTCCATCATTGCGTCGCCGTCTTGGTTGTTTTTGGTTTGCGTTGGTTGAGTGGTGAGGCTGCCGGCTTCCATCAGCCAACTCTCAATGCCCGTGCTGCCGTTGCTGGTGTAGGACTCTTTCAGCGAGCCGTCGAACACCACCAGCGATGGCGCGTTAAGTGCGGCCAGCATAGCCACGTCATCGGCGCTGTATCTCTGCAAGCGAAACGCGAGAACGCGCACATCCTTATCCATGCGCTCGCTGATAGTCACGCCGCCCGAGGCGCTGTTAACGTGCGACGATGCGTCATTCTCCGGGGTTAGCGTCAGGTAGTCGCCTTTTCCGAATGCGGTCACGGCCCGGTCGTTGAGGATCAGGGTCGCGCTGTTGGCTTGGATTACGATAACGGTCATGGTTCGCGCCCCTTACAAGCCGAAGTTGATGATGATGTCAACGCTGTGGATCGCGCCGGCATTCTTGATTGCAATCTGAATGACAGGCGACTTGCGGTCTTGGCGATCAGCCGGCGGCTGGTCTTTCAGCAGGCCGGCCAGAACGTAAAAGCCAAACTGCTCGATGTTGCGGTTGAACGTGTCGATCTGGCCAAAGGAGTCTGTGCTTGACCAGGAACCCGGCGCAAGCATGCCGGCGCGCACGAATTGGCGACAGACTTTCTCATTAGCCGCGACCAGCTTGCCCACATCCTGCACAGTCTGGGCCAGTTTGGTGCCGGTCTGCTTTAGGGTGTTGAAGTTGCCCGTCTGGATCGCGTCGATGAACGCGATGACGTTGTACACGTTATCGACAAAATCGTTTGCGCTGCTGGTCAATACGGCAGGGGTGTCCTTGATGGTGGCGTACAGGTCAAGGCCGACGCGCTTAGCCGCATCAATCTCGGTCTGGGTGTACACCTCGGCAGGCACAGCCAACTCTTTCAGGTTCATCGTGATGGCGCTGTTCTCAGCGCTAAAGTTCACGGTGTGCGTGCGCGCCATGTAGCTCGCAGCCATTAGGCGATTGCCGGACTTGCTGAGCAAGCAGCGGAAAGAGGTCTGGCGCGCCAACTTGACGACCCAAACGGGGTTGGCTGCGGACACCACAGAATAGGACGCGCCGCTAAACACCGTGTACATGATGACTTGGTTCGCCATTGCCCAGGCGGCGATGGCCGGAACTTCTGCGTTTATCGTCAAGTCAATGAAGCAGCCGCCCTTGAAGTTCACCTTGGCCTTGAGCGCTGACAGCGATTCGACCTTGGTTTCGATTGGCAGCACAGCCGATGCCGCGCCCTGAGTGAGCGTGCCGCCAGTGCCGGACGCCAGAGTGAGCAAGCCGCCGACAAACGTACCGCTTGCACCCGCCACTGCGTTGGTTAGCAAGCTGGCGATGCCGGTGGTTGCGCTGGTAACGGTGAAGAAGCCATTCAGGTGCGCGACTGTTGCGCCTGCGATGGCGGAATCAAGAAGCGCAGCAACGCCGTCCAGCGAGGTGATCACGCCGAAGTCGAGCGCACTGGCCACGACCGTCACACCGTCTACGTCAATGTCAAAGCTGCCGTCGGTGATCCCCTGCAGCTGGCTGATCAGTGTGGCCTCAACGAACTGGGTGGTGATCAGCGTCGCAGCGCTCGCCGGGACAGTTTCAGCCGTTGCGCGGTGCAGGCCGATGATCAGCGAGCCGCCGAAGTTGATGGCATTTGGCCTGGTGCCAAAAACAGCCTGAGCGTATTGAGTGGCGGCAGCGGCGGTGCCGAAGTCAGCTTCAACCGCTGCGGCGTTGCGGTAGCTGCGGAAGCGCTCAGCGCTGTTGATAACGCCCTCTTCGCTGGTCAGCACGGCGATGATGTTCATGTTGTCCGTCTGGGCAAGCTGGCCCTCGGGGATCAGCGCCACATTGACGACGTTCGTGATGCTTGCGTTATTGCTCATAAATCAATCCTCGTTCGCCGATGATGCGAAGCTGTGCGGTGTCTATTCGGAGTATATCAACAACAACAGTTGGAGAATAATGCACTTGGCATTCCAGTTGCATGCGCTCGCCATATTGCTGGCCGGTCAGCGACTTTACGTCAGTGGCCGGGCCCGGGTGCCAGAGGGTCAAGCCAAGCGCATCTTGCAGCTCAAGCGACTTCTGCGAGCGCGCCAACAGGCGGAAATTACGGCAAAGGGTGTGCGCTGTCGGGCCGTAGAAGTCGAACGTAACTGCGCGAGAAACAAGCTCTGCATAGGTCATTTCCTCGGCCACGTCGTCGTACTGCGAAGAGCTTGCCAGGGGCGCGTCACCTGACAGCGCGTCGACGACAATGAAAGGCTGCTCGAAGTCTTTGCGGTCGAAATTTTGGCGACCAATCTTGATCATGGCCTCCGGGTGCGGCAGCAGGTCGCGCACTAGCCGCCCCAACTGGATCAGTATCGGGTCGCTCATAACGTGGCCACCAACAACGGCAGCTTCGTTTCTTCACCGACCACTTCGCTAAAACCATACTGCTGATAGCCCTTACGGAATAGCACAAGCTTGAAGTCACGCCCCTGCCACTCGATATATTGTCCGATGGCCATCGGCGTGACGCTGTGGATTTGGATGTACTCAAGCGAGTAATCGATCTGGCCGACTTGGAGCTTTTCGGGATCGGCAGGCTGAACCACGGCGGCGATAGGCATAGCCGAAACCGTCACGGTCGGCACAAAATCAACAGTCGTTTCGCTGACTGTCTTGAGAGTCACGCCCTGCGCCCAGTCGTCAAGCACGTCGCTCATGTCGATAAGCATTATTCAACCACCCAGGTGATGGCGTTGCGCAGAATGCCGGTGTCGATCAGCACGCCGCTCGATCCTTTGGCGTCTTTGGTGGACCGCTCAATATCAGGCCACGCGCCGTAGCCCTTGGAGCGGAATGCGCCGACGCTGATATTGCGCGCGGCCAGGCCTACGCGGCCCAGCGCCTTATCAACCGCCATGCCAGCCTCAAGCACCAAGTTAAACTGCGTCTGTATGGCAAGGGCCAACTCGGCCCTTTTCATCTGCAGCGGGCCGCGCAAGAACGAGCGCATAGGCACGCGAGCTGTACCGTACTCATGCCAGATGCCGACCTCGAGGACTGTCGGTGCCGGGCCTGCCCCGTCATTGGTGTAGGCCTTGCTTGTCGCAGTCTCGCCAGCTGGCAACCCGACCTTGACGCTGCTGGTCTTGGCCTGTTGCATCGCGGCCAACTGGTGCTGAACCAGCTTTAGGGTCTGCTCAGGCGTCATACGAACACCGCCCCGATTGCCCGACCGGTCAACAGCCAATAGCGCTGACCGTAGCGGGTCGAGCTGAAGAACGTGGCAAGGCCGCTGCCTGTCGATGCTGTGCCGTAGCTGGCCGACACGCTGCCTACCGACTTGCTTTCTGCGGTGCGCGCGGCGCCAGCGCCCGACAACGATTCCAGCACCAACAAATGAGCGATCAGATTAAGGACCGCCTCTTTGGTGCCGTCGGCGTAGGTCAGGCAGGAATAGGATGGCCAAGAATCGGCGACGCCAGCCACCCACGGGAGTGTCGGAAACCTCGCTTCGAAATCGGCCTGGACAGTCATTTAAACGAACTCAACCAAGCCGAGAGCGATTGCGCGCTTGACCTTGCCGATGATGCGCTCGTCTTGCTGCATAGCCTCGGTAAACTCAGCAGTGCCGAAGCCCGCCAAACCAAGAACCGACATAGGGTTAGCCGACAGGTTGCGGATGAGCACGCGGTCTTCAAGCTCTTCAAGCTCTTCAAGCTCTTCAAGCTCTTCGACTACTTCGACTACTTCGACCAGCTCTTCAGCTTTTGCCTTCGTCATTACAAGCGCTCCAAATAAATGGCCCGTCCTTGGGCCTGGGGAAATTACAGACCGGTGAGGGTGGCGGCTGCGCCGTCCTCAATCACGTCCAAGCCAGCGATGGCAAAGTACGACTCAACGTAGTACTTGAAGCCGCGCTGATCGATGCTCGACACGTTCAGCGGCACCGGCAAACGGAACTGCATACCGCGACGGTTCTGCGACAGAGCAACAGTCACGGAAGCAACGGCAGCTTGACCGGCCTCAGCCTTGTTGGTCATGCCGAAAGAGATCTCCGGGAAGTTCATTTGCAGGGCGCGCAGCACGCTCATGTCAGTGCCTGCAGTGTTCAGGAACTTCGACATTGCCTGGTTGTACACGCTGTTAGGCATGACGACGTGGGTGGCTTTGTATGCCGGCACGTTGAACACGTTGGCGTGTTGGCGCAGGATCAAATCAGCAATTTCCTGATAAAGCTCCAAGCCGGTAGCAGCCGCCGCGGTTACCGCTGCTGTATCGGTGTCCCAGCCGGTGTAGTTCAGCAGACCAAGGGTCTTCTGAGTGCCGTCGCTGCGCTTCTGGCCGATGTAGCCGATGGCGTCAATCTTGCGATTGTAGACCTCGGCGTGCGCTTCCAAGAATCGGGCAGGCAGATTGATGTTCTGCAGCTCTGCCTTTTTAAGCTCCACCTCAGACCAATCAGACTCGGCTTCCATGGAGAACACTGGAATATTGTCGTCTTCGCCGTTCAGCGTGATTTTGCCGGTGGTGTTGGTGTTGGTGCCGGACTCGCGGTAGTCACCTTCAATGGCCAGCTTGAGCTTCTTGATGCTGTCGCTGTAGCCGCCTTCGTTGTTGACCGTGATGCCCTGCAGCAAGAAAGTCAGCTCAGCGTATTCCTGAGTGAAAATCTCGGTCGACAAGTGCTCAAGGTTGCGAGCAAGGATGATGCCGCCTGCGTCGGTGAAGCTGCGCTTGGCGAAAGCCGCTTTGTCTTCGAACGACTTGATGTCGTACAGCTTGAACGGGTCACGCTTGGTGATAGGCATGACTTAAACTCCAGTCAGATATTGAGGAACGAGAACGAGCCAAACGTTGGCTGCCTTCGATTCCCAGAACACACAGCCGGGAACGATGACGTTCGAGGCCGAAACGGTTGTGGCCTTGCCGCTGTTAGCGCCAGCGGCGTTGACCGCGTACACCTGGCCGAATTTGGCCGGGGTTACGCCGGTCGGTACATCGACCGTGACGAAGCCGAAGTTGATCACTTCCGCGACCTGATCCGGCGCAATGCCAAGCTTGGTGTAGGTCAAGTTTTCCAAAGCGCTGGCGATCTTGCGGCGGGCAACGCCGGCAATGACCGGAGTGGCTGAAGCGTCGAGCAGGTCAATGCTGCCGGATGCGTATTTGACGAAGCGGCCCGGAACTAAGGCCTCTTCGAAAACTTCGAAAGCCGACACGTTGTAGGGGGATGCGGCGATAGCGTGACCGCTACCGAGGTCTGGCACGGCGGCCAGTACAGTATTATCAAAAGCCATGGGTTAGGCCTCCATTTCTTTTTTGAGTCGGGCGGTCAAGCTGCTTTCAGCAACGTGGTCCGCGAAGTTTGCATACTGACCGGCTTGCTTTTTCAGCAGCTTGAACGCCACCGGCAACTCGGAGTCAGCAAAAACAGTCGAGCCGTGCTCAGTGGCAAGGGCGTCGCGCATGATCTGCACAGTGCTCTTATCGCCGAAGTTGTAGGTGTCGGGAACGAACGCGCGCGCCTTGTCGATGGCGATGGCATGATTCTTGACGGCTACACCGACGGCTGACTTCACGGCGTCTTTGAACGCGGCGGAGTCAGTCACGGCAACCACAGGCTCTTCGTCCGTGTCCACGGCTTCGTCTTCGGCAGGCTCTTCGTCTTCGACCGGCGCTACTTCTTCGGTTTTGATGCCGACAGCACTGGCAATGTCCATGATTTCCTGCAGCGCTGGCATCAGCTCTTGCAGCTTGTCGACGGGCACGTTTTTGATCGCTTCCGGCAATGCGGCGGCGACCTCGACAATTTGGGATAGGCTAGCCACCCCGTCGGCGTCGGTGAACGCCTTGTGCACTTTCTTCGGCATGATAGCCTCCGGGTTGGGTTTACGATCAATAAAGCGGCAGCCTGAACCGCAGCGGCCCTGGTCTACTACCGCTAGGTGAGTCGGGATAATGTCGCGCTGTTCAAAGTCGTATTTGTCGTGCGCAACGAGTTTTCCGGTGTAGCCAAGCGACAACTCCCGCTTGCCGCTTTCGATGGCTTCAAGCATCAGCGGGTCAAGCGTGAGAAGGTTTTGAATGGCGAGGGTCGATGCCAGAGATTCGTCAAAGGCGTCAATAAGCGCAGATGACGCGACTTTGCTGGGGTTGTCTGCGTCTTCGGTGCCGGGCTCAATATGATCACCCAGAACCGGGATGCCCGGCATAAGTGCGGCGGCGCTGGCGATGGTGGCAGGCGAGCGGTAAACGTAGAAAATCCGCTCTGCAGGCTCCATGCCAAGCTCGCTGCCCAGGTACTCAAGCACGCCATCACGCACACTGATGGCTGATTTCATCTTGCCGTCGTATGCCGCAACGTCTGAAAAGCTAAGTGTTGTCACTTCTGCGCCCTTGGCATGGTTCTTGGCAGATTGTACTCCACGTTATAAATAATGCAAACGGCGGGCCAGTTCTATCAATCTGCTGTTTCAGGAATTACAAGTCGGTATCCGCACCGGCAATTGTAATCTGCGCCAGGCAGCAGGCTGACGCCATCCGTGGAAGAATAAAGCCCCTCCGCTAAGTCAAATTCCTTGCCGTCGCGCGCTGCGTGCGAAGGCCTGACGCGCTCGTCTCCCGCCGTCTCCCACACAGCCTTGGTTATGCCTAAGTTTTGCGCTCTCACCTTGGTGGTGATTGAGTTGTAATTCTGCACCTGATTGCGAGCAAGAAACTTGGCATGGTTTTTGCGGTTCTTAACTATGTCGTCAAACTGGTCGACAACGCTGCTCAACGAATCGCCTTGGCTCATCGCGAACAGAGTGTTGTTGGTGAAGGTCTGAAACGTCTCGTCGCGCAGGGTCTTGATCCATTGGGCAGTTTCAAGCATCAGCGCATTGGTGGTCGACTTAAGGCCTTCTTTTGCAATGAGCGCGGTCACGTCGATGCCGGTTGCCTTAGCCACGCGCGCATAGAACTCTTGCTTAGACCTTGAGTCGAGCTTACCCAGCATCTTGCTGGTCATGGCCTCAATGCGTTTATCGGGGAATTGCTTCAGCAGCTTTTTTTGCACCTGCCTCGAAAGCCTGAGCAGGATCGCGGCGAAGTTGCCGGCCTGGGCGTCCGCAAACTTATCAGCGGTGCTGGCCTGCAACTCGCCAAGAACTTGGTTTTTAAACCGTTCACCCATCTGCGCGACCATAAATTCAATCATGTCGCCAAGTTCGTTTTCAATCGCGCGCGGCGACTTGGGCGACTTTATCAGGGTCTCTTTTTCCGCGCTGACGTCGCGTTTCATTCGTCACCTTCCGCGCCGAACACCGCTGACCACGGGTCATCCTTCACAATATCGTGTTCCTTGAGGTAAAGCCGATAGTCCTCTCCCAGCCCGGCCAACTTGACCGCGTTGTCAATGGCCTTGGTCTCGAAGTCCAGCCGCTCAAGCGCGGTGCCACCTTGGTTTTCCTTAAAGGCCGCACCCTCGATACCGAACACGCGGCACAGCTGGTCAATCGGCTCGGCCAGGTGGTCGAACTGCAAAGCCTCGGTCATGTCTTGGAACGACTGACGCTCTTGCGACCCTGTGCTGTTCAAGCCGCCGACGGACTCACCAACGAGGATCGGCAGCGGAATAGAGGTGACCATGGCCAAGCGGCGCAGAGTGATGTTGTCCACGTCTGCAAGGTTGGTCAGCGCCTGGGTCACCGCGAGCACATCGTCCTCAGCGTCAATGATGCCGTCGCCGTAGATGCTGCGCAGGTCGGCCAGCTTGCTGTAGTACTCGACTAGCGCGTCGTCATCACCACAAGCTATACGGTCCTTAAACCCTTTGACCTTGTGAAACATCACCGCGTTTTTTTCGACGATAGTGGCCGACGCACGCTCTACCACGCCGTCATTGATAAGCTGGTTATGGATCAGCTCAAACTCGCTGACGCCGCCGTATTGGTACAGCGGCAAGTCCTGCTCGGCAGGCATGTGATAAACGAAGTCGATGACGCGCGAGTGGTGCAAGAGCGCGCCGTTCACAACGTAGGATGCAGGGCGCTGGTAACGCTCGTCGCTCAGGTCACGACCAGCGCCAACAGCGGTGACCATATCGCCGCTGAACACGTCAAGCTTCACGCGGCTCAGGTCGAAGCCTTTCGCGGGTGCTGAGTGGTTAGCGCCGCGCTCATTAATCAGGATGATGCCGCGACCAAACCCGAGCATGAACTTGGCGGCCTTTTTGACCGCGCGCTGCAGCTTCTGGTTATACAGAGCCTCGCCTTGGCCCTCAAATTGCAGAGTGCCATTCAGCGCATACGCCGCTTTGATGCGGATGATTTTCGAGCCTAGGCCGCTACGATATATGGCGCGCAGCTGCTCAGGATGAATTTGGCGGGCCGTGATGATGTTTGCGGCCTCAGCGCTGCGGCGGTTTGCCAGCTTGTTGACGATGTTGGTCAAGCCATCAGTGTGACTAGTCCGCCCTTTAGCTGCTCTCGGCTGGGGTTTCGCTCTGCGGCTCATAGCAATGCCTTGTAGTCAATAGTTCGTTTTGAAAGTATATCTTGTATTGCGTCCATTGTCGGGTCGACCTGATCATCGTGTGCGCCGTTCGGAAACGCGGCAAACTCAGACAGGTAATCCGACAGCCAAGGCGCGGACGCCGGCAGCAAGACATTTCCCGATTGCATTAAAGGCGAGGCGTCATTTGCCCTGGTGATCTTGTCGACACTGCGCGGTATGCCAATAATCGGCACGCCCTCGCGCTTGAGCGTCTGTATCAGGCCGGTGCCGCTGGCCTTATCCTCAACCTTGAATGCACGAAGCGTGCCATTATTATCAGCCTTGTGCTTGGCCCAGAAAGCGCGCGCCTGAATCTGCAGCTCAGGAGCCTCCCACTTGCCGCGAATTTGGTCGATCATAACGGCCTGCCCATCATACGACTCGCCCCAGCACTGGAAAACACTGTAGTCGTTCTGCTCCTTGGTTTTCATGGCGGTGTCGCCGTAGATTGCCCGCCACTTGAGGCGCGGCATTACGGTGTAATAGCGCCACCACTCAGCCTTGAAAAGGTTGCCGCCAGCCGCCACAGGCATTTGCTGATAGAGTGCTTCCCAGTTGTCCGAGGACATAATGCTTTTTCTTTCTAGCAGAAATTCAATAGATTTATGCTCTGGAAATAAAGCCTCGCCTGCCTTTCTGTGTTTTTCGTCGACTATGGCTATAGCTGGATAGGTAAGCACTTTAAGGCCTGGGTATTTTTGTATCAGTCGACCAATTGGGTCATCCAAGTGCCATCGCGTCAATATGCAAAGCAGCGCGCCTGTTTCGCTAAATCGCGTAAAGAAGTCGTCAGTTAGCCAGTCCCATGCGCCGTTTCGAATTGCCTCGCTGTTTGCGTCCTTGCGACCGCGTATAGGGTCATCAATCACGCCCAGGTCAAGAGACTCGCCAGTGATTGACCCGCGAACTGTCGTATTACGGAAAAAGCCAGTAGTCCCCGCATACTCAAGGATTTCTCGGTTTCTCATCACTTGGCCCGATACCGTTACAGAGTTTGACTCGTTAATGCGCGTGCCCGGGAATATCTCTTTGTAAATATCGGAGTCGTAAAGCCGTTGTAATTTTAGATTTGCGCGAATGCCGAGCCGCTCAGAAAAAGACGTGTAGATCGTTCTCAGATCAGGGTTTTGCCCTGCTACCCACGAAATAAAGTCAACAATCTGTACCGATTTGCCGTGCTGGGGGGCTGCCTGGATTACAAGTTTTGGGCGGCTTCCTGCGACCATTTCTTTGTAAAATGATTGAAGCTCAGCGCCAACTTCTTCCTGCCACCAGCCCCACTTATCTTTCGGGTTAATTGTTTTTCTGTAAGTGATAAAGCAAGCGCGGGCTTTTCTTATCCGCTGTTCTTTTAGCAGGGCAAAAATTTCATCGTTTGATGCCATATTTTGCCAGCTCCACTTCTAGCTCTTCGTCACTCATTGCCGCTGCTTTAGGGCTCATGCTGCCGTCTGAGCTGGTGTGGTCAATGACCTGCTTATCAAGCCCGCAAAGCTTGGCCTTACCCATCGTGGCACTGACTGCTGCGGCTGACTGCGGGGTGTCTGCGGTCAACGCGGCTTGGCGAGCCTCTTCAAGCTCCAGCATCAGGCTATCCACCGTCACGTTGTGGCGAGCCATTACCGGGACTCGCAGCTCAGCAATTCGCGCCGTAATCTTGACGTTTTCCAAAACCTCAAACGCTTTCCGGTTGACGCTTGCTGGCGGCATGGCTCCAACGTTGTAGGTAGCCCTATAAGCCGCCGTAGCGTTACCCGTTTCAAGGTACGCCAGGCAAAAGCTTTCTTGCTTTAGCGTTAGCTTTCCCATTGCTTTAATCCTGCCATCGTGTTGAGCGTTGATCATATCAGCGTTTTAACTTCTCGCGCGATTTAGCGCTTAGGCTTTGGTGGGGCGCGCTTGCCGCTGGAGTCAATTCGCAAATCATCGGTGGGACGCTGAATAGGCTCAGGCTCAGGCGTGAAATCGTCGTAGTGCTCACCGGTGTTTCCGTTCTGGCCTATTGCGTCGATACGCGAGTCGTCGACGGGCCACTCAACGGACGGGGCTTTCTTGCCCGCCATAGCCTTGCGCTCAAACTCGACCAGCATGTCGATGCAATGTTTAGCCTTCTCCAAGTCCTGAATGCCGCCCTTCTCACGAAAGCGCGATATGTACTTGATGGCCGTGTGCTGGCAGGCGTCTAAGCCGTTGGCCATGCTGTACTCCATTGGCTGAATGGCCATGCCCTTGTAATGCCCGCCGCCGATCTGCGTATCTAGTGCGTTCATTGCTTCCCCCTGGTGTCTCGGTTGGTCGTTATTAGCGGTGGCTGGCCTTCATCTAGCGGCCACGGGTGCCAGCGTCGGCAGTCGTGGCGCAAAGATCTCGAAAGCTGCTGAAGCTGGTCGTGACGTGAGCAGGGTCAATCGGGCAAAGCACTCTCATGCGCGCGCCCTCTTAAGCTCGCGCAGTCGCGCCCGGTAGTCGGCAATCAGCGTCTTTAGCTCGTCGATGGTGTAGCGCTTGGCGTCGTGCTTACCCTCCAGCCACTCCACGCGATCCGCTCCAATGCGGCGCACCAGCTCAAGGCGATAGTTCACAATGTCGCCGCTCTTGTGGTTGTTGCAGGGCGCGCATTGCTTCCAGCAGTTCAGCGGCTCGAAGCGCAGCGCTGGGTTACCCCCAACAGTGCGGTAGTGGCCGGCGTGATACTGACCATCGTGGTGACGGCCGCACGATATGCAAGGCAGGCCGGCGTCACGCTCACGCACCCAGGCGTTAAAAGCCTGCTGAGCATCTTTCAGGTAGTCCGCGCGGGATTTGATGCGCTCTTTTGCGGCCTTGATTGCCCGGCGCTCGATCTTCTCGATTGCGACGCGCTTCTTCGCCTCTTTCGCTGCCAGAAGCGCCAGCGCACAGTCAGGGCCGCACCACGTCTGGAAACTTTCGCGCGGCACGAAAGGCGTGCGGCATGACTGGACGGCGCACTTCTTCAGCTTCTCACTGACGGCCTTCAGGGGTTTGCGTGCAATCATGCCGCCTCCCTAAACACTTCAAATTCGGCCATTTCCGTCAACCTTTCCTCGGTCAGCGACGGCCAGTCAGTTGCCACCAGATACGCGCAACATTGACGCCAGAAGTCTTGAAATTCATCCTCGCCCATCGCGTCATAGCTCAGGCTTTTCGGGGTCTGGCGGGTCAATTTGCCCAACCCCGGAATGTCGAACGCCTCCTGCTCGCAGTACACGCCAGACTCTAATTGCAGCGCCTTAATGGCGTCGTGTGACTGCTTGCCGGTGAATCGGTCAATGTTCTGCGTCAGCACCTTGCCCAGCCCGTGAACGAGGCTATTAAACCGAGGGTTGCGCGGCTGCTTGAGTTCGGCCCGAATCTTGGCGTTGAGCTTGTACTCACGCTCGCGCAGGATCGAACGATCAGCATCGGAGGCGGCAACGAATGCAGCCACCTCCTTTCCGGTAGCGGGATCAACCAGGCGGCGCAGCACCAGATAGACCGGCAGCGGCTTAGGTTTGCGCCTAGTCATGATCCACCTCAGTCCTAAGCCCGCCGCAGCGCACGCACTGATGCTGCACAAGCTGCTCGCCGCGACTGATAAACCAGTGCGGCGCGCCCCACTTGCAGCCAAACCAGAAGCATCGAAAATTCATACTTTCACCCCCATGATTGCTTGATGGTTCTCGCAGACCGTTTGAGCGGCCTTTGCCGTGTCGCACACCTGGCCGATAAACTCCCCGATTACGCTTGCCCGGTAAGTCGCCTGTCCGGCGCTGATGTACTTGGCGACCTTGTAGCCAGAGTCACTGATCAGCAGGTACGCGGATTGCTTGCGCCACTTCATTGGGCGGCCTCTGCGAACATTTTAAAATTCGGTACTGGGGAGTTAATTAGGCAAATCGCTTGCTTAATCCGGTCGGTTGCAATCTTAAAATACTTAGCGTCTAGCTCGATACCAATGTATGACCGGCCAGTATTTACGCAGGCGACGCCGGTCGTGCCACTACCCATAGTAAAGTCCAGCACTGTCTCATCTTCGTTTGTGTAGGTGCGGATCAGGTACTCCATTAGGGCGACGGGCTTTTGGGTTGGGTGATCTCTGCCGCTGTCTGGCTGTACTTTAATAATAGACTTAGGGTAGTTTTCAACGGTTTGTAAATATGGTTTTTGTTGCACGCCGCTTGGCCTATGGTCGCTGTGCCCTTTACCTTTTACAATTCGGTGGCATGGCGTAGTGCCTTGCGGGTTATATGGCATCCGTAATTTCGCATTTTTACTTGTACCTCCCACCGAAAAAATCAAAATATCTTCATGCTCAGTTAAAAACCTATAAGGAGCTTGTGCAAAGTGCTGGATTTTTGATTTTTGCCAGACAAGCTGGTACTTAAACATCTGCACATTGCTCATCACCAGTGCGCTAGTAAACGGCTGCGATGCCGTCATAACTATGGCCCCGTTAGGCTTAATGACCCGCTTCAACTGCACCCACATAGCTTCCATGGGGATCACAGAATCCCACTTGCATGCTGTCGTGCCATACGGCGGATCAGCTAGCACCATGTCAACCGATCCGTCTGGAATTTCACGCATGCGCTCCAGGCCGTCACCAAGCATCAGCGTAAAATTATCCACGGCGATACCCCTTTTCCCGCTGTTCGGCAGCCTCACCGCAAGCCACGCAGTATTGCACCCCTTTAACGGCCCGCTGGCGTGCCTCGCTGAGGCGTTCGCCGCATTCCCTGCACTCGGTCAAGGGCTGGAGCAATTCGGC
>Ga0209702_10003101_pt1 | contig 27069 bp, 28 predicted proteins | sample FRY01_FD_187210 | JGI IMG/M metagenome (GOLD analysis project Ga0209702, IMG submission 187210) | Freshwater microbial communities from Lake Fryxell liftoff mats and glacier meltwater in Antarctica - FRY-01 (SPAdes) (version 2) | ecosystem: Environmental > Aquatic > Freshwater > Ice > Glacier... | reverse complement strand
AATTAATTTCTCATTAGGTATTTTAAATCAGTAACTATTTGTTTTTGAATTATAATATATTAATCGGTGCAAATAATCACTATATTGCATCAAAATAGGCAAAAAATGGAAACAGTTAGAAAATCGATAACATTTACAAGTCAACAAAATGAGTGGATTCGTCTACAAATTGAAAAAGGAGATTTTACAAATGATAGTGAATACATTAGAGATTTAGTCAGAAAAGATCAAACTGAAAACATGAAATTGTTAGAATTAAAAAATGCAATAGATGAAGGGTTTAATAGCGGAGTTAGCTCAAAAAAAATATCAGATATCATAAAAGCTGTTGATAATGGCGAGTTATAAATTATCTGGATCTGCTACAAATGATATCGTTGTAATTTATAAGTTTGGAATCAAAACTTTTGGTTTAAATCCAGCAAAGGAATATTTAAATTCTCTAGAAAACTTTTTTGAAGAATTATCAAATAGGCCAGAATTAGCAAGAGATGCTTCAATTTTTGCAAACGGTTTAAAATATTATCGTTATAAAGCATATGTTGTTTTTTATTTTTTTGATGAATCAGAAAAAATTTTCATCATAAGAGTTCTGGGAAAAAGAATGGACTTTATCCAACATTTATAAAATGATTTCAGTTCAAGAAGCTTTACAGATAGTTCTAAATTCAGTCCAAAATTTTGGTATTGAAGAAATTCCGTTTTTAAAATCTTTTGGTAGAATCTTAAAAGAAGAAATTACCGCGGATAGAGATTTCCCTCCATTTAACAGGGTTTCTATGGATGGAATTGCAATTAACTACCTGTCTTTTAAAAAAGGACAAAGAAGCTTTAATATTGAGGGGATTCAGGCTGCAGGAAGTGCGCAAATTACACTTAAAAATACTAAGAACTGCTTTGAAGCGATGACAGGTGCAGTTTTACCAAATAATGTAAACACAGTTATTAGGTATGAAGATGTAACTATTGAAAACGGATTTGCAACCATCAATATTGATGCTGTAAATGACGGACAAAATATTCATCTTAAAGGTAAAGACGTTGCCCTTGGCGATATTTTGATTTCTGAAAACACAAAAATATCAGCAGCGGAAATTGGTGTTTTAGCAACGGTCGGAAAATCGTTTGTAAAAGTTGCAAAACAACCAAAAGTAATGATTGTTTCTACAGGCGATGAATTGGTAGGAGTTGACGAAATTCCGTTAGAGCATCAAATAAGAAGAAGTAATGTTTTTACGCTGGTTTCTTTGTTAGAAAAGTTGCAAATTAAATCAGAGACGGATCATATTGCAGATGATAAACCAATTTTAAAATCTAAAATTGAAACCTATTTACAAGAATATGATGTGTTGCTTTTTAGTGGTGCTGTAAGCAAAGGAAAATTTGATTTTTTACCGGAAATTTTAGACGAATTAGGTGTCGAAAAACTATTTCATACAGTTGCACAAAGACCAGGAAAACCTTTTTGGATGGGAACTACAAAAACGTGTACAGTATTTGCTTTTCCAGGAAATCCTATTTCTACTTTTGTAAATTGTTTGGCGTATTTTCATCCTTGGTATTTTAAATCAGTAGGATTAGAATTAAATGAAGAAACAGCAATTTTAGGAGAAGATGTTACGTTTAAACCTAATTTAACTTATTTTCTACAAGTAAAACTAGAGCTAGAAAAAGGGTTTTTAACCGCGTTTCCAATTTCAGGAAATGGTTCTGGGGATTTAGCAAGTTTGGTAAAAACCGATGCTTTTATTCAATTATCAGATGATAAAATTGAGTTCAAAAAAGGAGAAAGCCATCCAATAATAAGATATAGATGAATTTAAAACTCAAAAAAACTCCAATTTTATTTTTTTCAATTTTATTTATTCCAATATGTGTTTTTGGTGCATTTTATTATTTGCTGATAGAAAATAACGGAGGAATGGCTTTAGCTGGAACAATATTTTTAATTGCTTTATTTGTAAATTTGGCTGTTTTGGCAATTGAACAAACTGGATTAAAGAAGGACGTAAACATGAAAAATGTTTGGATTGTTGAAACTTCATTAATTTTAATTGCCTTTATTTATCTTAATTTCTTTTATTAACATGTCTAACTTTTCACATTTAAACGAAAAAAATAACCCTAAAATGGTGAATGTTTCTGATAAGAAAATTACCAAAAGAACAGCAATTGCAAAAGCAACTATGTTTTTAGGAAAAGAAGTAATTGCTCATTTTACAAATGATGAGTTAATTACTAAAAAAGGACCTGTTTTTCAAACCGCAATTATTGCAGGAATTCAGGGTGTAAAAAAAACATCAGAATTGATACCAATGTGTCATCCTCTATTGATTAATGGCGTTGATATTGATATAAAAATTATAGATTTAGAAAATGTTGAAGTTCTTTGTGAAGTTACCATTGAAGGTAAAACTGGTGTAGAAATGGAAGCGTTAACTGGCGCAAATATAACTTGTTTAACTATTTATGATATGTGTAAAAGTATCAGCCAGAAAATGGTAATTAAAGAAGTAAAATTAGTAGAAAAAACAGGCGGTAAATCTGATATTAAAAATGGCTAAGACACACGCAAAACATACAAATTTAGAAAGACGAAATAACGATAATTTTGCGCCAAATGAAATTGCAATTTTGGGCATAAATTGTGAAATTATTTCTGATTTAGTTTCTAAAGTTTCTCAGAAATTATCAAATTATAAATTGGGATATTTTGATGCTTCTCATGCCAAAGATGTTGATCAAAATAAAGTGTCAGAATTCGTGTTTCATCACGAAGGAAATATACAAATTACAACCTCTGGAAATGTAAATAAGTTTCAACAGCGTTTAGATTTTGCACAATTTGATTTTGTTTTTATCAACGGAAATCATTATCAAGGAGCAAAACAAATCTTAATTTTAGACCAAGCGAAAGAAGCATCCGTTTTAAAAAGATTAGAACAATTAGATCGCATTCAGTTTGTAATAAAATTGAATTCAGAGACTAAATATTTCGATTTTTTAGAAGAAAAATATCCACAGATAAAAAACATTTCTTGCTATACAATTGATGAAATTGACAAGATTACAAATCATATTAATAATCTCATAAAAGAAAAAATTGCGCCAGTAAAAGGCTTGATTTTAGTAGGCGGAAAAAGTACAAGAATGGGACAAGATAAATCTGAACTCAATTATTTTGGAAAGCCTCAAAAAGAATTTGCCAAAGAATTGTTAGAAAACAATAAGTTAGAAACGTTTTATTCTGTTGAACATTCATCAGGAAATAATCAAGAAATTTCTGACAAATTTTATAATTTAGGTCCTTTTGGCGGCATTTGTTCTGCGTTTCAAAAAGACCCAAATTCGGCTTGGTTTGTTTTGGCAATAGATGTTCCTTTTGTAAATGAAGCAGTAATTAAATTGGTATTAAAACATAGAAATTCGAGTAAAGTTGCCACGGCAATTAAAGGCAAAAACAAAGATTTTCCCGAACCATTAATTACAATTTACGAACCAAAAGCATATCCAATTTTGTTGCAATATTTAGCGCAAGGATATTCTTGTCCGCGTAAAATGTTGATAAATTCTGATGTTGAAATTGTAGAAATTGAGGATGATTTTATCAGAAATATAAATACGCCAGAAGAGTTTGAGGTGGCGAAAAAGGAGATAGAAAATTAAAAAGTTCTCGATACAATTTCGATTAAAATCTAAATTACTCGAACTGACATGGTCGTTGTCAGTTCGAGTGAAATTTCTTCTTCAGAAATTTTGTATCGAGAACACTTTGAAAAAAGTATTAAATAATGAATAAAAATCAAATCTTTAAACGCCAAATAACTTTATCAGAAATTGGTGAAATTGGGCAACAAAAACTACAAAATGCTTCTGTTTTGGTAGTTGGTTGTGGAGGTTTAGGAAGTCCGATTGCGGTTTATTTAGCGGCAAGCGGAATTGGAAAAATCCATTTAATAGATTTTGATACAGTTGATATTTCCAATTTACACAGACAAGTTTTTTATAGTTTAAAAGATGTTGGAAAACCAAAAGCTAAAGTTTTACGTAAATTTATTAAACAAAGAGCACCTTTTACAGAGGTAAATTTTACGAATCTACCAATTACTAAAGAAAATGTGTTTGAGTTAATTGAAAATGCTGATATTATTGTAGATGGTACAGATTCTTTACCAACAAAATACTTATTAAATGACGCTTGTGTTCTCAAAAATAAGCCATTGGTGTATGGTTCTTTGTATAAGTTTGATGGGTATGTTGCCACTTTTAATGTGTTGCAAAAAGACGGAACTTACTCCACAAATTTAAGAGATGCTTTTCCCGATTTCTCGACTTCGCTCGAAAGACAAGATATTCCCAATTGCGAAGAAGCAGGAACTTTAAATGCGATTGTAGGTCTTGTTGCTATACAGCAAGTAAACGAAGTTTTAAAATTGATTACAGCAATAGGAGCACCATTAACAAACGAATTATTGATTTATAATTCGCTTAAAAATACGCAACTAAAAATGAAATTAAAACCAACTGTTTTAAAAGAAAAGATAGCCAAAATATTTAAAATTCAAACCTATATAGATACAGCTTGTGCAGTTCAAAATCCTGATTGGCAAATATCTGCTAAAGAATTAAAAGAGCAATTATTACATCAAACGGAGTTTAGAAATCTTGAAATTATTGCCGTTTTAAATGGTTTGAAATTGCCTTTTGAAGTGCAACAAACCATTCATATAAATCAATTTGATACAGATAAAATTACAATTGACAAAAGTAAAACATATGTAATGGTTTGCCAGAGAGGATTTAACAGTTATAAGGCTGTGGAAAAAATGAAAAATAAATACCCCGATTTGGAAGTTTTAAGTCTAACTGGCGGAATTTTAAACTATAATTAATATTATTTCATGAACACTCCTTTAGAATTTTACACGCAGCAAAAAACTGAATTTGAGAATGAAGCCTCTTTTTTAAAAAAGAAATTAGTTAATGTTGGAATCTTAAGATTTATTGTTTTTTCAGGAACTTTCTTTTTAATCTATCTTACTTTTGGTAACTTTATTGAGCTATCTGTAATTGCTAGTATAGGGTTTTCGCTTTTTACTTTTTTGATATTAAAATACATCAAATTAAAAAGACAAAAAGAGATTATAGAGGCAAAAATCAATAACAATATAACTGAAATTAAAGTTTTAAACAGCGTTTTTCATCAGTTAAAAACAGGAGAAGAATTTATAAATTCGGCACATTTTTATAGTAACGATATCGATTTGTTTGGTAAAGTTTCTTTCTTTCAGTTTATTAATAGAACTGCTACAATTGATGGTAAAGAAGCCTTAGTGACTATTTTAACGGAGAATAAAACAACATTCATTTTAGAAAAACAAATTGTAATAAAAGAGCTTGCTGAGAAAGTAATGTGGAGACAGCATTTTTCTGCTTTGGCAAGTTTAGTTTCTTTTGAAACCACCCCTAAATCTATTGTAAGTTGGATTAAAAATTACACTGCTGTTTTTTATAAACATTTACCAAAAATTCAAATTTGTTTTTCTGTAATTTCCATTGTTTTAATTACGCTAATTTCTTTTGGATTTATCCCTTTTTCGATTCTTGTAATTTGGTTTTTTGCGGGACTTTTTATCACTGCTACATTTTTACAAAGAACCCAAAATTTGTACTCAAAAACCAACAAAGTTTCAGATACTTTTAAACAATACCATCAATTATTAAATGAGATTGAAAATGAACAATTTTCATCAAAAATATTAAAAGAGAAACAAGAAATTATAAAATCGGAAGACAAAAAAGCATCAACAATTTTTAAAGAATTTTCTAAAATATTAGATGCTTTTGATCAAAGAAATAATATAATTATTTCGGTTTTAGGAAATGGCTTGTTTTTATCAGAAATTTACAATGCGTGTAAAGTAGAAAAATGGCTTTTTACTTATAAACATACGGTAGAAAAATGGTTTGAAGTTGTTGCTTTTTTCGATGCACACAATTCGCTTGCTAATTTTACTTTTAATTATCCAAATTTTGTGTTTCCAGAAATTTCTGATGATCAAGTAGTTGTAAAAGCTACTAATTTAGGTCATCCATTACTTGCAGTTGATAAAAGAATTGATAATGATTTTACTATTGATAAAGAGCAATTTTTTATTGTTACGGGTGCAAATATGGCTGGGAAAAGCACTTTTTTAAGAACAATTTCATTGTCTATTATAATGGCAAATTGCGGATTACCAGTTTGCGCAGAAAGTTTTAAATACTCGCCAATAATGCTAATTACAAGTATGAGAACTTCGGATTCTTTAACTGAAGATGAATCTTATTTTTATTCAGAATTAAAACGTTTAAAGTTTATTGTTGATCAAATTGAAACGGAAGATTATTTTATTATTTTAGATGAAATTTTAAAAGGAACGAACAGTAAAGACAAGGCAATTGGTTCTAAAAAGTTTGTAGAAAAATTAACGAAATCGAAATCTACAGGAATTATTGCAACGCATGATGTGAGTTTATGTGAGCTAGAAAGCGAATTTTTAGACATTAAAAATTACTATTTTGATGCAGAAATTATAAATGATGATTTGTATTTTGATTATACCTTAAAAAATGGTGTTTGTAAAAATATGAACGCTTCTTTTTTATTAAAGAAAATGCAGATTGTTTAGCTGTATTATTGAAGAGAGAAGAGAAATAAGACTAGATGGAGTTAAGATAATAAACCGATGTTTTTTATGTGGTTGTTTCTTTTAAAATAAGAGAAAATAAATTTCACCATTATAAATAACTCATATTTTCAATTAGAGTATTTTCTTCAGAAATTAAAGTTGCTTTTTCCATTTTAAAGTCTCAATCAAATGTAAAATATCTTCTTTTATATAAGAAACAGCAGGTAGAATAGAGTCGTAGTTGGGTTTTGCGTAAAAATATAAAGAACCTTTAATAAAGTTATTTGTACTATCTGTAAAATGAAATTGTATGTGAGAAGCTGCATTTCCAGTAATTTCATATACACTCCCAAAAATTCGTCTTTTAGGGTTTGCAAAGTCTTTTGGTATAATCTGTTCTGCTTTTACAGCGTGTTTAAAAACAAGCTTTTCGGCCTCAGTTAAAAGCTCTGTTAAATTATTTTCTACAGGTCTGTAGGTAATATCGATCGATGCTTTTAGATTTGGATATTCAATTTTTAACCAATTGTTTTTATCATCAATAATTTTGGTGTTTTTTAGAACATCAAAAGTATAAGGTCTTTTTAAGGCTAGCGTTGTGTATTCTTTCTTAGGATATTCTAAACTTAAATATGCTTTTGGTTTTGGTAAAACAGCCGTATTACAAGAAATAAAAATTAGGGAAATTAAGAATAGAAAGATATTACGCATTTCTGGTTGCTTTTACTTGTTTAATGCGTTTTTTGTCTAACGCTTCAATAGTAAATGTATAGTTTTTGAAGATTATTTTCTCTCCTTTTTTAGGGAATTTACCACAAATCTCTAAAATAAATCCAGCAATCGTCTCACTTTCGCCTTTTTCTTGTTCAAAAATTTCTTCGTCTTCATCATCTAAAACTCTGCAAAAGTCTTTTATGCTTGTTTTACCCTCGAAAATATAATTATTTTCGTCAATTTTAGAATACGATAGATCCTCATCATCAAACTCATCGTTAATATCGCCCACAATTTCCTCGATAACGTCTTCTAAGGTTACTAAGCCACTTGTGCCCCCATATTCATCAACAACAATTGCTAAATGGTTTTTACGTGCTCTAAAGTCGTCTAGCAAATCATCTAGCTTCTTGTTTTCTGGCACAAAGAATGCTTCACGCACTAAATGTTGCCATTTAAAATCTTTTTTATTTAAATGGGCTAACAAATCTTTTGCAAATAAAACGCCGATAATATTATCTATATTATCTCTATAAACTGGGTTTCTAGAATACCCGTTTTCTAAAATTTTATTTAGAACATTTTCATAGGTCTCGGTATCAGAAAGTGCAAAAAGATCTATTCTAGGTTTCATAATTTGTACAGTCTCTGTGTTTCCAAAATTAACAATTCCTTGTAAAATTTTCTGTTCATCTTTTGTGGTCGCGCCGTCTGAAGTTAGCTCCAAAGCTTGCGATAAAGTTTCTACAGAAAAATTGGTATTTTTGCTGCCTAATTTTTTTTCAATAAATTTTGTTAAGGAGATTAAAGGCATGCTAAATGGAGTAAGTAAAACATTTATTACTAGTATAAACTTAGCCATTTTTTTTGAAAACGGGAGCGCATTTCTAGATGCATATACCTTTGGTAAAACCTCACCAAATAAAAGAATTAAAAAGGTAACTAAAATAACTTCGATTAAAAAACGAACCGGAACTAAAAAATAATGTAGGTTTAATTGGTAGTTGAAATCGCCAAAAATTGTCTCTGCAATAGCAGCAAATAACAAAACAATTAAAATATTGATAAAGTTGTTTGTAATTAAAATTGTGGCTAATAATTTTCTAGGTCTCTCTAATAATTTTACAATAACATTTTCTTCTTTTCCGTCATTAGAAAGTTCGTTTAAATCTTTTTGAGAAAGGGAAAAAAAGGCAACTTCTGTACCCGATATGATTGCGGAACTTGCTAATAATGCAATTAAAACTATAAAGTTAATTGCAGTTAAAAAATTAATTGAAGATAAAAATATAAATAAAGGTTCAGGATCTGGGTCCAAGTTTAAAGGTTTTAAAAATTAAAAAGGTAAATCGTCGTTTTCTGTTGTTTCAACTGTTTTTTTTACAGAGGAAACTTGTTGACTTTGTTGAGGATTATTGGTGTTTTCAAGACTTTTTTTCGTTGTTAAAAAAGTCATTTCATTTACATGTACTTCTGTTGAATATCGCTTAACACCATCTTGCTCCCATTGTTTATTTTTAAGTTTACCTTCAACGTATACTTTATCGCCTTTAGATAAATACTTTTCGCAGATTTCTGCCAATTTATTTTTAACAACAATGTTGTGCCAATCTGTATTTGTAATTTTTTCTCCTGTTTGTTTACTCGTGTAATTTTCACTAGTGGCTATCGCAAATCTCCCAATAGAATTGCCTCCATCAAAATAATGCATTTTTACAGTGTCGCCTAAATTACCAATTAAAATTACTTTGTTTACAGTGCTTGCCATTACTTTATTATTTACAGTTCAAATGTACTAAAAATATCAATTACTTTTAGCTTCAAATTCTTCTATAAAATTAGCAATCAAAACAGGAACAGGGTAGTTTTTAATATCTTTCCAGTTTGTTTTTGCTTTGGATGAAGTTGCTGTTTCTACAACCCAGAATTGGGTGTGTAGATGCTGATGTGATAATTTATGAATAATTTCTTTTTTGTTGAAAAGAGAAATAGTGGTTTCGTTAGTAAATAAATTGATGAATTTTTCGGACGTAATGATGTCAACTTTGTCGATATTGGTTTCGCTTTCAATCAATGGAAATTGATACAGACCTTGCCAAATTCCTTTTCCTTTTCTTTCTGATAAAATGGTTTTATTGTCATCCGTTTTTATCACAAGAAAATTAAAATACCTATTTCTCACTATAACTTTCTTGTCTTTTACTGGTAGTTCTTTGGTTAATTTTTTCTCTAAAGCAACGCAGCTATCTGCAAACGGACAACTTTCACAAAGTGGGTTTTGAGGCTTGCAATGAAGTGCACCAAAATCCATTAATGCTTGATTGTGGGTTCCTGGTTTTGATTTGTTAAGCAAGGTTTGTGCTAAAATTTTGAATTCTTTAATTCCTGCGGATGAATTTATTGGGGTATTTATACCAAAATATCTTGATAAAACTCTGTAAACATTGCCATCTACAACTGCAGTTGGTTCATTAAAACAAATAGATGCAATGGCAGAAGCGGTATAATCTCCAATTCCTTTTAGTTTAATTATTTCTTTATAAGTTGTAGGAAACTGTCCATTTAGCTCATTAGCAATTTGTTTTGCAGTAAAATGTAGGTTTCGAGCACGTGAATAATACCCTAATCCTTGCCACATTTTTAAAACGGTGCTTTCATCCGCCTTGGCGAGGTCAAAAACAGAAGGAAAATTGGCTGTAAATTTGAGATAATAAGACATTCCTTGAGCAACTCTTGTTTGTTGCAGCATAATTTCGCTTAGCCAAATAAAATAAGGATTCTTAGATTTACGCCAAGGCAATTCTCTGTTGTTTTGTAACTGCCAGTAAACTAAAGTGTTAGAAAATTTCATGAATAAAAAATAGAATTGCAATATTACATTTTAAAATTAAGATAAAATTAAGTGTATATCTTTTTGGAATTGATTAATTATCATATATTTGCATCCGCATTTTTGAAAGTAATTTAATAAAAAAATAGTAAAAATAGAATCATGACGAAAGCAGATATCGTATCAAAAATTTCAGACAAATCTGGTATAGAAAAGACAGATGTTTTAGCAACTGTTGAGGCATTTATGACTGAGGTAAAGGGTGCATTAGAAAATGGTGATAACGTTTATTTAAGAGGTTTTGGTAGTTTTATCATCAAAACGAGAGCAGAAAAAACGGGTAGAAATATTTCAAAGAATACTACTATCAAAATTCCAGCTCACAATATTCCAGCTTTTAAACCAGCTAAGACTTTTACAGAAGGAGTAAAAAATAAAGTAGCGGTAAAGTAACACAATATTAATCTAAACCCTTAGGGTTTTAAAAACATCTGAACATTATGCCAAGTGGTAAAAAAAGAAAGAGAGCAAAAATCTCTACACACAAAAGAAAGAAAAGAGCTAGAGCAAACAGACACAAGAAAAAGTAAGCATTCGCTTACTTTTTCGTTTGTTGTTTAGCAAAAAAAAAACAAAAAGTTCATTGACATCGAGGTGTAATTAACCTCACTGGTATTGCAAATACCTGACAATAGTAAACCATCTACACAATGAAGTGTAGTGTTAAAACCAGTTCAGAATGAAAACAGAATTAATAATTCGTTCAAATTCATCTGATATTGATTTTGCCTTATTAAGAGATGGAAAACTTATTGAATTGAATAATGAAACAACTGGAAACAAATTTTCTGTTGGCGACGTTTTTTTAGCCAAAATAGGAAAAGTGTTAACAGGTTTAAATGCAGCATTTGTAAATGTAGGATACCCAAAAGATGGCTTTCTACATTATCATGATTTAGGTGCGCAAGTAAACTCATTAAATTCATTCATTAAGAAAGTAAGCACAGGTAAGTACAAAGAATTCACTTTGAAAAACTTCCAAAAGGAAGAAGACATTAACAAAGACGGTAGTATTAACAATGTACTAAAAACAGGACAAAACCTATTAGTACAAATTGTAAAAGAACCAATTTCTACAAAGGGCCCAAGATTAAGCTCAGAGCTTTCTATAGCTGGTAGATTTTTGGTTTTAGTTCCTTTTTCTAACAGAGTTTCTGTATCACAAAAAATAGAAGACCTAGAAGAAAAAGAACGTTTAAAAAGATTGGCAAAGAGCATAAAACCTAAAGGTTTTGGCGTTATTTTAAGAACTGTTGCAGAAGGTAAAAAAGTAGCAGAATTAGATAAAGATTTGCAAAACTCATTAGAACGTTGGAAAACGATGTGTAAAAGTATACCTAACACAAACACACCAACTAAAATATTAAGTGAGTTAAATAGAGCATCTTCTATTTTAAGAGATGTTATGAATGAAACTTTTACAAACATTGTAACTAATGACGAAACTTTGAAAGTAGAAATTAAAGAATATCTTCAAGAAATTTATCCTGAAAAAGAAGGAATTGTAAAGTTACATAAGTCTGAAACTCCAATTTTTGAAAAATACGGAATAGAGAGACAAATTAAAACTTCGTTTGGAAAAACAGTTTCTATGAGTAAAGGTGCGTATCTAGTTATAGAACACACAGAAGCTTTACACGTTATTGATGTTAATAGCGGAAATCGTTCTAATAAAGCTGGCTCTCAAGAAGAGACTGCATTAGAAGTAAATTTAATTGCAGCAGCAGAAGTAGCACGCCAATTGCAATTGCGTGATATGGGAGGCATTATTGTAGTTGATTTTATTGATATGCATAAAGTTGAAAACAGAAATAAACTGTTTCAATATTTAAAAGAACAAATGTCTTTTGATAGAACAAAACACAAAATTTTACCTCCAAGTAAATTTGGATTGGTACAAATTACGAGACAAAGGGTTAGACCGGAGTTAAGTATAAAAACTACCGAAGCCGACCCAAATATAAATGGACAAGTAGAAGCTCCAATAGTATTATTAGACAAAATAGAATCTGATTTAGAGAAATTCATTTTAAATTCTAGTAATAAATCAGCCAATAAAAAGATACAATTACACATTCATCCTTTTATTGCTTCCTATTTAACAAAAGGAGTAAATTCAATTCGTTTTAAATGGTATTTAAAACACAAAAAGTGGATTATAATTGTACCTAGAGATGCTTACACATATTTACATTATAAATTTCAATCTTCTAAAGAGTAATTTATAATAAAACTAAGGCAATAATTTTTTATCAAAAAACCCCGTAACTTTAAAGTTGCGGGGTTTTCTATTTTGTAGATTATTTAATTGAAAATGATTACATTAGTAAAAAATTGTAACTATTTAAATTTAATATATTATGAAAAAGACGAAAAAAATACTACTATTCTCTTTATTTGTAGGGGGGGGCAGTACTTATGTCTAAATGTCAAGATGACACTTACCTCGAAGAATTTAGTAAAGAAGAAACACTTAAAAAAGAAATCTTAGACACAACGTTATCTAAAAAAACAGAAAAACAGAAAAAAATTAAATACAGAGGTTTTGAAGTAAACCATAGATTTAATGCTACAGAAAATGAATTAAAAGAAAAGCATACTAAAAAGTATTTAAAAAAACTATATAACAAATTAAGAAAAAAGAATAAAGATAAAAAGTCTACGGCTGATAAATCTATAGATTCTTTAGATTTACCAAACCCTGAAGCAGTTTTTGAGGCGGCTAAAGTTGTAATACATAATTTACCCTATGAGAAATTAGACGGGTTAACAATAAATTATTTTGACTCCAGTAGTACAACAGATATTGTTATGATTCAAAATGATTTTATAGGTTTTACGGAAAGTGATATAAATACTAATGACCAAATTATAGATGATTATTATTCACAAAATTTAGATTATTTAGTTTTAGAAGAAATTGCGAATAATCCAAATTTATATGATCATTTAAACCAATCAAAATCAGAAACTGCAATTGCTGTATGTACAATTGCTATTGCCACTCCATTTTATGGATTTGTTAGAACTATAATTGCCTATAGTATAGCTGGGCCAAAAGCAAATGCAGAAGCACCTTTACAATACCCAATTATTGGTGAAAGAAATACTAGGGAAGATGCTTTCAGGCATATTTATTGGAATGCTTTACTGGCACAAAACTATTTTACTTTAGTATCTAAATCTAAAAGAGCCAATTTTGCACTCTTAGTATCAGATTTAAGGGAAGGATTATGTGGGGCATCTAATAATCCAATAGACTCAAAAGCTATGGATCTTCACAATAACCAAATTGGCACAGAAATATGGCTAAGTAAGGCGAGTTTTGTTAAATTTTTAGGCATTAATGTAGCTATAAAAAGACCAAGTACAACAGAATTAATTAACACTATACTAGATAGAGTTAAATTAAGAAGTTGTTATATTGTAAAGAAACATCCTAATAACGCATCATTCGACTATACAGAACAAGAAGTCGTAAATGAGATATCAACAAAACCAACTCATTACCCTGTATATTTCCTAGAAACAATTGCTCCAAAATACCCAGCTGTTATCGTAACTAACGATTATTCAGATTGTATTGGTAGCAATCCTGGTAGAAATGGTTTAATTAATATGAATAATAATAATGGTGATGGAGTAGCACCTGATGACCCATGTATAAGAAAAATATATAACACAATTTATGTGCATACATGCTATGTTTCTAAAGATTCAAATTTAAACCCTGACTTATTATTATTATAACATTATGAAAAAAATCACTATAATTTTAGTATTCAGTTTGTTCTTCATTTCCTGTTTAATAGATGAAGACTTTATCAGAGAAGGTTTTCAAACAAATTATTTTAATGATACAAACCAAACATATACAGGGAAAATAATAATAGGAGGTTTTAAAAATAACTTATTCGTTGCTACGGATTCTATAAATTTTGAGAGAGCAATAGAATCAAATAGACAAACCATAATGTTTACAGATGCCAATAGATGGAAACCTGATTTAGATAAAATAAGAAATTTACCTTCAGCACGTTGTTATTTTAAAATACAATTATCAGATGGTAGAAATCAGTTGATTACAAGATATAACTCAAGTGAATTAACGAGTTTACAAATACCAAATACAACCCATTTTAGAGGTGATTTTGGTTATCTTCTTGTTTATATAAAGAATGACCAAATAGCAGGTAGAGCAGCAGAAGAAGAAGAAGAAATCTAAAAAAAAATGCTCACAATTATAGAAATTGTGAGTGTTTTTTGTCCTCAGAATTTTTTTTAATTGCAATTACTTATTTTTATAAAAAAATTGTAAACTATCATACTTTATGAAAAATATAAAATTACTATTTGTAGCTATTTTGTTTGTCTCTTGCTTAATAGATGAAGATGAAGACGTTATCAGAGATGGTTTTAAAATAACTTATTTCAATGATACAAACCAGACATATACAGGAAAAATAATAATTGGTGGTTTAGAAAATAATTTATTTGTTGCTACAGATTCTATAAATTTTGACAGAGAAATAGAAGCAAATAGACAAACAATTATGTATATGGATAAAGACAGATGGAAACCTGATTTAGATAAAATAAGAAATTTACCTTCAGCACGTTGTTATTTTAAAATACAATTATCAGATACTAGAAATCAGTTGATTACAAGATATAACTCAAGTGAATTAACGAGTTTACAAATACCAAATACAACCCATTTTAGAGGTGATTTTGGACGTATTTTTATAAGTATCAGAAATGATCAAATATCTGGCAGGGCAGTGCAGTAAAAGAAGAATGAAGAATTTAAAAAAACCTCGCAATTTAAAAGTTGCGAGGTTTTGTATTAAAAAAGAATTTGTACTTTATTTCTTCTCTTTAATCAAATACATATAAACAGGATAATGATCTGAATAACCACCTGTGTAACCAGCACTTGAAAAACTTCTAAATGGATAGCCTTTAAATTGCCCTTTTCTACTGGTTAAAAATCGCTTGTTAAATATTTTTGCTTGAAACATTTTATAGGTGGAGAAATCTTTTTCGCCTTTGTCTATTAACGATTCAGAAATTAATATCTGATCAAACAAATTAATATTATCTCTATACCCCAAAGTGTTAAAGCCTCTTCTGAACAAATCTTCATAAGGATTGTAGATGTCTAAATCACCAACTTCGCTTTTATCACTTTTAGTTTTAAGAACTTCTTTAAAGCTGGAGTTTATTGGGTCGTCATTAAAATCGCCCATGATAAGAATCTTTGCTCTTGAATCGTTTTCTCTAATTTGAGCAATAATTCTTGTGTTTTGATACGCCGCTTTTTCACGCAAAGGCCTGCTTTTTTCTTCTCCGCCACTTCTAGAAGGCCAATGATTTACAATTAAATGTATCAATTCATCATCTAAATAACCAGAAACTAATAATTGATCTCTTGTATATACTTTAAAATTCCCGCTGTAAATAGTAGGATTAAAAACTTCGTGAAATATAGGTTTAAAGTATTTTTTCTGATACAATAAGGCTACATCTATTCCGCGTTTGTCTGGAGAATCGTAATGAATAATGCCATAATCCTTTTTTATCAAATGCTTGTTTTTGACTAAATCTTCTAAAACACTAAGATTTTCAACTTCGGAAACTCCAATTATTGCCGGACTTGTATTTGCCATATCCGCACCAATTTGTGCAATTGTGCTAGCTAGTTTATCAATTTTATCCCAATAAACTTGAGATCTATTCGACTTTAGTTCCATAATTGGGCTAGCTTCATCATCGATAGTAACATCATTTATGGTGTCAAATAAATTTTCTAAGTTGTAGAAAGCAATGGTTCTAATGTGGTATTTTTTCTCTTTACTTTGAGAAAAAACTGTCGAAATCATTAAAAATGAAACCATAATAAATGCGAAGAATCTTTTCATAGCGAATAATTTTTAATCCAAATTTAGAAAATAAAAACAAGTTTTTAATTTTTATTTTAAAATCAGTATTTACTGAAATCTGTTAAGTTTATTTAGTTCTTTTTTTATAAATTTATGAAAAAATTTTATGAAAAAAATAATTCTAACACAATTAGTGTTGCTATTCTTTATTGAAGTAGTGTGCGCCCAAAATATTGTAAAGGGAGTCATTACCGAAAGTAATTCAGAAAAACCTATTCAAAATGTTTTAGTACGTGTTGCAAGTACAACTTTAGAAGCAATGACAAGAATAGATGGTGTATTTATACTTAAAAACATACCAAATGGCAACTATATTTTAGAGTTGAAATTAGTTGGTTATGAAACTCAAAATTTTCCAGTAACGCTCTCAGGAAAGGCCATAGATTTAGGGCGCATTGCGCTATACAAACAGATGATTGAAGAGCAAGACTTAAGTTTAATAACGATTACAGATGACGAGCTAAATGATGATGGAAGTTCAGCAGATAATATTTCTGGTCTCTTACAAGCTTCAAAAGATATTTTTCTAAGAACAGCTGCTTTTGAGTTTAGTTCCTCTTTTTTTAGCATAAAAGGCTTGGATTCTGGAAATGGTAAAGTTTTAATCAACGGAATTGAAATGAATAAAATCTACGATGGTAGAGCGCAATGGAGCAATTGGGGTGGGTTAAATGATGTATTAAGAAACCAAGATTTTAGCAATGGTTTATCTCCTTCCGACTTTACTTTTGGTGGTATTTTAGGTTCTACAAATATGGATACCAGAGCTTCACAGCAACGATCAGGAATTAGAATTTCGTATTCTTCATCAAATAGAAGTTACGAGCACAGAGCAATGGCAACCTACGCTACCGGTATTTTAGAAAACGGTTGGTCTATGACATTTTCTGCAAGTCGAAGAGCAGGGAATGAAGGTTTTAATGAAGGTACTTCCTACAATGCATATTCTTTATTTACATCCGTAGAAAAGAAGATTAATGAAAAACACAGCATTAATTTTACAGGAATTTTTACGCCAAACAGAAGAGGTAAATCATCGCCGAATACCCAAGAAGTTTTCGATTTAAAAGGAATTGAATACAATGAATATTGGGGTAATTTAAACGAAAAGAAACTAAATTCTAGAATTAAAGAAGTGGTAGAACCCATTTTAATACTGAATCATTATTGGGATATTTCAGAAAACACAGCACTACAAACTAATCTATCGTATCAGTTTGGTAAAATAGGAAATAGTCGTTTAGATTTTAATGCCGGGGCAAATCCAAGCCCTACATATTATCAAGCATTGCCAAGTTATTTTTTAAGAAATAATGATTTAGCGGGAGCATATATTGCTCAACAAAATTTTGTGAATAATGGGCAAATGGATTGGAATAGTGTTTTTGATGCAAATACAACCAACGCAAGTGTTGGCTTAAACAATGCGTATGTGATGTATGAAGATAGAAATGATGATAAACAAGTAACGGTAAACACGATTTTTAATTCGAATATAAATTCGAACATTTTTATAAACGGTAAGTTAGAATACAAACGTTTACGTTCTCAAAACTTTGCAGAAGTTCTCGATTTACTTGGTGGAATGGGCTATTTGGATATTAATAATTTTGCAGATTCAGAAATGCAAATGCAAAATGATGTGTTAAACCCAAATAGAGTGGTTGGCATTGGCGATAAATTTAGATATAACTTTAATTTGAGTTCAGATTTGTTGAATGCCTTTTTACAAGCACAGTTTAAATACAATAAAATAGATTTTTATGCTGCAGCAAGTGTCTCTCAGATAACAAATCAAAGAGAAGGCCTGTATCAAAATGGACGTTTTGAAAATAGTTCTTTGGGCAATTCAGATAAATTAAGTTTTACTAATTACGGTGTAAAAGCAGGCGCAACGTACAAAATAAATGGGCGTAATTTAATTGATGCGAATGTTGCCTATATAACACAAGCACCAACGATTAGAAATTCATTTTCCAACTCTCGAGAAAATAACAACATTGTTGACAATCTGCAGAGTGAGCGGGTGTTTTCTGCGGATGCAAGTTACATTTTTAGAGGCTCAATGATTACTTCTAAACTTACTGGTTATTATACGTCAGTAAAAGATGCCACAGAAATTTCTTTTTATTTTGCTGATGGAATTGGTGGTGATAATACCGCTTTTGTTCAGGAAATTTTAACTGGTATAGAAAAAAGACACCTTGGTTTAGAATTTGGACTAGAGGCCCAAGTTACATCCACTATAAAATTAAAAGCTGCAGCTGCTATTGGAAGTTTTACTTATGCAAATAATCCTGACTTATACCTTACGTCTGATGTTATCAATGACGGAATTTTTGATGAAAATGGTCGTTCGGGCAACTATACATCCAACTTAAAAAATTATAAAATTGCCGCTGGCCCGCATACTGCATATTCTATCGGTTTTGAGTATAGAGATCCTGATTTTTGGTGGATTGGCGCAACGGCAAACTTTTTCAGCAACACTTTTGTAGATATTGCACCACTAACAAGATCAAGTAATTTTTATACAGATGCAGATGGTTTAACCTTTCTAGATTACAACATACATGTTGCAAGGGAATTATTACAACAAGAAAAATTTAATGATTATAAAGTTGTAAACCTTGTAGGAGGCAAATCTTGGAAGATAGCTAGGTATTATATTAGTGTTTTTGCAACCGTAAATAATTTATTAAATACAGCGTATAAATCTGGAGGATTTGAACAAGGTAGAAACGCAAATTATAATGAATTAAGAACAGATAAATCTCTAGAAAAACCGGTTTTTGGTAACAAATATTGGTATGGTAGAGGTGTAACCTATTTTATGAATGCAAACATTAGTTTTTAAAAATAAATAAATTAACATGAAAAGAAATCAAACAATCATCGTATTACTTGCTTTTAGTGCGAGTATTTTTTTTACCGCTTGCGTAGAAGATGCTAATTTTACAGTGCCACAAAATTTGGGGGTTGAAGAAAATCTAAAATTAAATTCACTTTTAGACAGTATTCAAAGCAATCAACTTGAATTAAAATCGATAAAAGATTTAAAAAACTTATACATCTCAGGCAATAATCCTGTAAAAATAGTTTCTGACATTGTTGTAAAAGGATATGTTATTTCTTCGGATGCAAAAGGAAATTATTTTAGAGAATTTTATATACAAGATGCTCCAGAAAATCCTATAGCAGGCCTTAAAATTGCTGTTAATTTAACCAATAGTTACAATAAGTTTAACTTTGGACGAGAAGTGTATATTCGGCTTAAAAACCTGTACGTGGGCGAGACTAACTCGGGCGATGGTGTAATTTCTATTGGTGGAAAAATAAAATTGACAGACCTAAGAGAAATTGAAAGTATCACTCAAAATCAGATGAAAAATCATTTATTTAGAGCTAATATAACGGAAGCAATTGTTCCTAAAATTGTCACTTTAGGAGGTTTGGATGATATTTCTAACATCGGAACTTTTGTAAGTATCGAAAACGCTTTTTTTTCTGCGGATTTAAAAGGAAAAGCATTTGTAGACCCAACGGAAGATTTTGATACAAAACGCAAAATAGAAACCTGTCAAGGCCCTAGTTTTGTTTCCTCTTTTGTAGAAACAAGTTCATTCGCTAGCTTTTCAAATAATGGTTTACCAGAAGGCGCCGGAACAATTAACGCGGTTGTTTCTAGAGATTTTGGAGGAAATTTTACGGTTTTGGTTTTAAATACTGCGGATGATGTTCAAATGGGTGATGAAAGATGTACACCTTTAGCATTATCAGATTTTTCTACACTAGTGCTATCTCAAGATTTTGAAGCTACTTCTGGTGAAATTAGGATACCAAACTGGACAAATTATAGCGAAGCAGGTTCTAAAAAATGGAGGTCTTATACAGATGTAAACACTTTAAGTAGAGCCGCAAATATTGGTTCTTATCGATCTGGTGATGATCGTACCATTTCTTGGTTAATTACCGAAGGCATAAATTTAGATGCAACTTCAGAAGAATATTTGTCTTTTGAAACATCCACTTCTTTTGCAGACGGAAGTACCTTAGAGGTTTTAATTTCTGAAAACTGGGACGGAATAGCAGCAACTATTACAAGCGCAAATTGGATTTCTTTACCAGCAAGAATAGCGTCGAATAAGGACGATTATAATAGTTTTAAAAATTCAACATTTATTAATTTATCTAATTATTCAGGCAGAGTTTATATTGCTTTTAAATATTCGGGAAATGGCAATGATAATTTTGATGGAACGTATGAATTAGATAATATCACTATTATTGCAAAATAATATTCTCATCAAATGAAAAAAATAGAACACATTGGTATTGCGGTAAAAGATCTTGAAGTGTCAAACAAATTATTTGCTTCTTTATTTGGCGAGGAACACTATAAAGAAGAAGAAGTTGTATCCGAAGGCGTAAAAACCTCTTTTTTTAAAAGTGGTCCTAATAAAATTGAATTATTGCAAGCTACAAGTCCAGAGAGCCCAATTGCTAAGTTTTTAGAGAAAAAAGGAGAAGGAATTCATCATATTGCTTTTGCGGTTGACGATATAAAATCAGAAATAAAAAGACTTCAAGGTGAGGGTTTTATAGTTTTAAATGAGATTCCTAAAAAAGGAGCAGACAACAAATTGGTTGCTTTTTTGCATCCAAAAAATACAAATGGAGTTTTAATAGAGTTGTGCCAAGAAATAGAATAGTTAAAATACTGCAAACAGTTACTGTCAACTGATTACTAATTATTATCTTGCACCGATTTTAAAAGCAAAATACAATGTCATCTAAGTTTGATTCTTATCAGAAAAGACGTTTACAATCTTCTTATATTTCTGTTGTGATTAGTATTGCTTTGGTACTTTTTATGGTTGGTTTTTTAGGTTTGATACTCTTAAAATCGACTATAGTTGCCAATCACGTTAAAGAAAAAGTAGCAATTACTCTCTTTATAAAAGACCAAGTAACGCAGAAACAAATAGAAACGTTTAGAGAATCTCTTTTAGAAGAAGAGTTTACTAAAAATGCAATTTATACAAGTAAAGAGCAGGCCGCAGAAAAATACAGCGAAGAAATTGGTGAAGATTTTTTAGAGTTTTTAGGAGAAAATCCTCTTAAAAACGGAGTCGATATTTATCTAAAAGCAGATTTTGTAACACCAGAGAAAATGCAAGAATTAGAAACGCGATTTCTAGAAAACGCATTTGTTGCAGATGTTTCTTACGATAAACCGTTAATTAATTTATTAACGAAGAATATTAAAAGAATTAGTTTTTGGTTATTGGTTTTTAGTGGCTTTTTTGGTTTGGTGGCTATGATTTTAATTAATAGTTCTATAAGATTATCTATTTATTCTAAACGGTTTAATATAAAAACCATGCAAATGGTGGGTGCAACAAAAAGTTTTATAAGAAAACCATTTATTTTGCGAAGTATAAAATTGGGTTTCTTTGGTTCTTTTTTAGCATTATTTGGCTTAGCTTTTGTAGTTTATTATGTAGATAAGTACATACCAAGTTTAGAGCTTTTAAAAGATTACATCACCTTAGGATATTTGGTAGGCGGTGTGTTTTTAACAGCATTTATTATTACTTGGATTAGCACCTTTTTTGCTACTCAGCGTTTTTTAAATTTACAAACAGACGAACTTCATTATTAAAATTATGCAAGAAGAAGACACACAAGAAAAAGAATTTTTATTTGGCAAAAAAAATTATATCATTATGTTAATCGGTATTGTTTTTATTGCCTTAGGATTTATTTTTATGGCCGGTGGAGGAAGTGATAATCCAGAGGTTTTTAATGAAGAAATATACAATTGGCAAAGAATTCGTTTAGCGCCAACTTTAGTAATTATAGGGTTGGCCATAGAGTTTTATGCAATTTTTGCGAATCCGAAAAAATAATTTATGAATCTTTTAGAAACGATCATTCTAGCAGTAATTGAAGGAATAACAGAATATTTACCTGTTTCATCTACCGGACATATGATTATTGCATCGTCTTTTATGCGCATTGCCACAGACGATTTTACCAAACTTTTTACAATAGTAATACAACTAGGCGCAATTTTATCGGTAGTTGTTTTATATTGGAAACGCTTCTTTCAAAGCTTTGACTTTTATTTTAAATTATTGGTAGCGTTTATACCCGCAGTTGTTCTAGGTTTGCTTTTAAATGATGTAATTGATAGCTTACTAGAAAGTCCTATTACAGTTGCAATATCACTAATAATAGGAGGTTTTATTCTTTTAAAAGTAGATGATTGGTTTAAGGCAAATGAAGAATTTGATAAAGAAAATCCAACAGCACACACAGAAATAAGTTACACGACGGCTTTAAAAATTGGTTTTTTTCAATGTTTAGCGATGATACCCGGAACCTCTAGAAGTGGCGCAAGTATTGTTGGTGGTATGACACAAAAAGTGAATAGAAAAACTGCAGCTGAGTTTTCTTTTTTTTTAGCAGTACCCACAATGTTAGGAGCTACAGCCAAAAAAAGTTATGACTATTATAAAGCAGGATTCGAACTTTCATCAGACCAAATTAATTATCTAATAATTGGCAATATTGTTGCTTTCGTAGTTGCATTAATTGCTATTAAATCTTTTATTGATTATCTAAGTAAAAAAGGGTTTAAAATGTTTGGCTATTATAGAATTATTTTAGGAGTTGCATTGTTAGTTATTCATTTTTTCATTTACAGATTAACTATTTAATTATTTATTGATGACTGAAGACGATTTTAAAAACGGTCAAGTTTTATTAATTGATAAACCTTTAAATTGGACTTCTTTTCAGGTCGTAAATAAGCTACGTTGGGAGATAAGACAAAGATTTAATATTAAAAAAATTAAAGTTGGTCATGCAGGTACTTTAGATCCTTTAGCAACAGGTTTGTTAATTATTTGCACAGGAAAAAAAACCAAAGAGATTGATGTTTATCAAGGTCAAATTAAAGAATATACGGGCACATTTACTTTAGGTGCAACAACGCCAAGCTACGATTTAGAAACAGAAATTAACAAAACTTTTTCAATTGAGCATATTTCTGAAGAGCTGTTAAAAGAAATTACCAAACAATTTATTGGTGATATTCAACAGAAACCACCCATTTTTTCAGCAATCAAGAAAGAAGGAAAACGTTTGTATGAGTTAGCTAGAAAAGGAGAAACTACAGAAATTAAAGCTAGAACTGTAAATATATCAGCATTTGAAATTACAAACATTAATTTACCAAAAGTTGACTTTAAAGTAATTTGTAGCAAAGGCACTTATATTCGTTCTCTTGCCTTTGACTTTGGAATTGCGCTAAATTCGGGGGCACATTTATCAGCCTTAAGAAGAACAAAAATTGGAAATTTTTCTGTTGACAAAGGTCTGTCTATTGATGAATTTATTGAAAAATTAAACTAACTTTATATAAAATTCTCCTTTAAATTTTAATTGTTAACATAGGTTTTAAAGCTTTTTTTGATAAAATTTTAGTTACACTTGAAGAAAATAAATGAGACAAACCACTTCTGCCGTGGGTGCTTAAAGCAATTAAATCTGCATCAATATCTCTAGAGAAATTTAAAATTCCCTTTTCAATAGAGGTATCATTGTAAATATTTATAGAGTGCTTTGGAAGTTTATATTCTTTTATAAATTCTTTAATTTTTTCTTTAGCATCTCGTGTGCTTTCAAAATTCGAAGCTGTATTTACTTTTAGTAGATGTATTTTACTGTTAAACTGATTTGCAAAATCAAGAAATTTTCTAAAAACTTCTTTTTTATCTTCTTTTTTAAAGTTTGAAGCAAAGACTAAATTTTTTATTTTAAATTTTTTACAATCTTTTTTTACAATAATAACAGGTCTTGTTGATGTTCTTACTACTTTTTCTGTATTAGAACCAATAAGTATTTCTTCAAAATCGGAATGACCTTTAGAGCCCATAATTATAATATCTGCATCAATTTTATCTGCATATTTTATAATACCTTGATGAGGGTTTTCAAACCTTATTGAATGATGAACTTCTATCGTTTCAGAAAAAAAATTCTCCTTGAATTCTAGAATTCTTTCTTTCACTTTTCTCAGGTACAGCATGCTTTCGGGAATGCTAAAGTTGCTTCCTGCACCCATGTCTATGATGCCACTAGGTAAGTCTATCATGTGTAAAAGATATACAGTGCTGCCTGTTTTTTCGGCAATTTTTGCTGCCATTTTTGATGCGTATTCAGATTTCTTAGAAAAATCGATTGGGACTAGTATTTTTTTCATCTTTAATTAAATTTAAATTAGAAAATCATGATATTAAAGGTATTAAAAATAATTGAATGTAACTCTATTTGGTAAATCATAAACATTTAGTATCTTTGCACCGAAAATCACAATAAATGAGGAAATGAAGGGGACTAAAAAGTCCCCTCTTTTTATACTTTATTTTAAGGTTTATATGGATCAAAAAAAGATAACAGATTTAATTGACGAGGCTTTAGCGCTAAATGAATCATTGTACTTAGTAGATGTATCGATATCCACTAACAACAAAATTCAGATTATTGTTGATGGCGATAATGGAGTTCCTTTAAGTGAGTGCATTAGAATTAGTAGAGCTATAGATAATAGCTTAGATAGAGAAACAGAAGATTTTTCACTAGAGGTTTCTACACCAGATATTGCACATCCGTTAAAATTAAAGAGACAATACATTAAAAACATCAACAGAATATTAAAAGTTAAAACTGCCGAAGAAGAAATTGAAGGTACTTTACAAGAAGCAGATGATAATAAAATTGTTTTAACTTGGAAAGCGAGAGAAGCAAAACTAGTTGGTAAAGGGAAGGTTACAGTCGAAAAAACGGTAACTATAGAGTATAAAGATATTAAAGAAGCAAGAGTAAAAATTTTATTTTAAGCAAAAAACTTAATGGAAAATATAGCATTAATCGATTCGTTTTCAGAATTTAAAGATAATAAAAGTATAGACAGAGTTACGCTTATGTCTATTTTAGAAGAAGTATTTAGAGCCGCATTAAAACGTAAGTTTGGTTCTGATGATAATTTTGACATTATTATTAACCCTGATAAAGGCGATTTAGAAATTTGGAGAAATAGAGTTGTTGTTGCAGATGGTTTTTCTGAAGATGACAACGAGGAAATAGAATTAGCTGAAGCAAGGTTGATAGAGCCAGATTTTGAAATTGGTGAAGATGTTTCTGAAGAAGTGAAATTAATAGATTTAGGAAGAAGAGCAATTTTAGCTTTACGACAAAATTTAATTTCAAAAATTTATGAACACGACAGTACAAACATTTTTAAACATTTTAAGGATTTAGAAGGAGAGTTATATACTGCAGAGGTTCATCATATCCGCCATAATGCAATTATTCTATTAGATGATGATGGTAACGAGATTGTATTGCCTAAAAGTGAGCAAATTCGTTCAGATTTCTTTAGAAAAGGAGATTCTGTTAGAGGTGTTATAAAAACGGTTGAATTAAGAGGAAATAAACCAGCAATTATATTATCTAGAACCTCACCAGCGTTCTTAAATAAATTGTTTGAACAAGAAATTCCAGAAGTTTTTGACGGCTTGATAACCGTTGAAGGTGTGGCTAGGATTCCAGGTGAAAAAGCAAAAGTAGCGGTAGATTCTTATGATGATAGAATAGACCCTGTTGGTGCTTGTGTAGGTGTTAAAGGATCAAGAATACATGGTATTGTTCGTGAATTAGGTAATGAAAACATAGACGTTATCAACTACACTAAAAACGAACAGTTGTATATATCTAGAGCCTTGAGTCCTGCAAAAGTGACATCAATGGAAATAGAAATGTATGATGAACCTAGAAATGGTAAAAAAGGACGTGTAAGTGTTCTTTTAAAACCAGAAGAAGTTTCTAAAGCAATTGGTAGAGGTGGTGTAAACATACGTTTAGCAAGTGAGTTAACGGGTTATGAAATTGATGTTAAGAGAGAAGGTTTAGAAGAAGAAGATGTTGAGTTAACAGAGTTTAGTGACGAGATTGAAGATTGGGTTATTACAGAATTCAAAAAGATTGGTTTAGATACGGCAAGAAGCGTATTAGAAGCTAGTGTAGAAGAACTTGTAAAAAGAACAGATCTAGAAGAAGAAACTATATTAGACGTTCAAAGAATCCTTAAAGAAGAATTCGAAGAGTAATCGATTATAATAAAATTAAAGTAAAAAGCATATTTTTACAGAATTAAAGGCTAAAAAATAATATATGTCTGAAGGCAAAACAATGAGGCTTAATAAAGTTTTAAGAGAATTAAACATTTCTCTTGATAGAGCAGTAGAATATTTAGCAAAGCATGGTCATGAAATAGATTCAAGGCCAACTACTAAAATTTCTAGTGACGTCTATCAAGTTTTACAAGATGGCTTTGAAAAAGACGCAAACAAGAAAGCTGCGTCTAAAGAGGTTGGAGAAGAAAAACGTAAAGAGAAAGAGGCAATTCGTTTAGAGGTTGAAGCTAAATTAGAAAAGAAGAGAGCTGAAGAAGTTAAAAAGGAAGATGTTTTTAGAGCCAAAGCAGATAAATTAGAATTTAAAACTGTTGGTAAAATTGATATCGATAATTTAGGCAAAAAACCTGCTGATAAAACTGAAATAGTACAAGAAGCTCCAAAAGGTCAAGAGGTTATAAAAGTACAGGAAACTGAAAAAGTACAGAAAACTGAAGTGGTAGCAAATGTTGAAATTGTACAAGAAGTTAAAGAGGTAAAAGAAGAGCCTGTTAAAGTTGTCTCTTTGCCTAAAAAAGAAGAAGTTGCAGCTGAAAAGCCAAGTTTTAAAAAGACGGTTTCTGAAATAGAAAAAGAAGCTTCTAAAA
>Ga0209702_10003100_pt1 | contig 27070 bp, 26 predicted proteins | sample FRY01_FD_187210 | JGI IMG/M metagenome (GOLD analysis project Ga0209702, IMG submission 187210) | Freshwater microbial communities from Lake Fryxell liftoff mats and glacier meltwater in Antarctica - FRY-01 (SPAdes) (version 2) | ecosystem: Environmental > Aquatic > Freshwater > Ice > Glacier... | reverse complement strand
GTGCTCGCCCACAACGAGGCTCCAAAGCCCTTCATCTGGACGGCAAGTGCTCGTGACATTCTGGAAAAAGTCATGCGGGCGAAAGCAAAACTCAAAACAGTTCAAACAGCGTGAAACACTACACTATGGCGGCACGGACGTTGGCAATTACAGCTTCACCGACCAAAGCAGCACTACCGCCAACATCACACGCCTGAGCACCGTCACCTGGACTGGTGGCAGCACGGGAAATTGGTTCGACCCGGCCAACTGGACGGGTGGTGCCGTGCCAGATCTGTCCAACGTGGCCAATGTGGTGATTCCGAGCGGGGTCGTGATCGACTTTGGCGCGGTCACGGTGGCTCCCGCCCAAAGTGGCGCGGTCAATCTGGACAGCATCGGCACTGCGGGCAGCCTTTCTCAAACTGGCGGCGCACTGAATCTGGGCGCAGGCGGCATGACGCTCAATGGTTTCACGCAAAGCGGTGGCACACTGACCAATGCTGGCGCGACCACGCTGGGTAGCTTTAACCAAAGCGGCGGCAGCTTCGCAGGAACAGGCAACATGACAGCCGGGCAATTCACCCAGACCGGTGGCGCCACTGCATTGACTGGCAACTTGACGGTCACCGACGGTTTTGGCCAAAACACCAGCGGCAGCGTGAGCGTGGGGGGCAACACCCAGATCATCGACACCAGCGGCGGCGTGCAGTTGGGCAACCTGACCAGCACCGGCGCGTTGACAGTCAGCAGCACTGGCGGTGCGATCACGCAAGCGGCAAACACGGCCATCACGGCACAAAGCACCGGCAGCTTCACGGCGACGCAGACTCTGGGTGGAAGCCCGGCGGACATCGTGCTGGCGAACGCGGGCAACGACTTCACAGGGGCCGTATCGCTTTCAGGTGCAAATGTGCAAATCACCGATGCCAACGCACTGACGCTGGGCACCGTCACGACCACGGGCAGCCTGACCGCCAACGGCGGCAACGGCAACATCACCCAAACCGGTGCTTTGGTTGTCACTGGCAACAGCACCCTGAATTCGGGCACGGGTAGCATCACGTTGGACAACGCGGCCAATGACTTTGGCGGGGTTTTCAATGCCAGCGGCACCAACATAACGGTGGTCGATGGAACTGGTGGTTTGATCTTGGGCAACATCACCGCAGCAGGCACGCTTGCCGCTACCAGCACTGGCGGTGACCTCGCATTGAATGGTGTAGTTAACGCAGGCTCAATGGACTTGACTTCCACCTCAGACAACATCACACAGGATGGCAACAGCACCTTGACTGTGACCACCGGCCCGACCAACTTGACGGCAGGCGGCAGCATCACTCTGGACAAGGCCAACGACTTCAATGGCCTCGTTAATGCCCGCGGCACCAATGTGGCCTTGAACGACATCAACAGCCTCACACTGGGTAACGTCACGACCACGGGCAGCCTGAGCGCCAACAGCACGGGCGCACTGAACCTGGGCACCAGCACTGTTGGCGGCGCCCTGAGCGCCAACAGCGCCAACAGCGGCAACGGCAACATTACCCAAACCGGTGCTTTGGTTGTCACTGGCAACAGCACCCTGAATTCGGGCACGAGTGACATTACCCTTGCCAATGCGGCCAACGACTTTGTCGGTACGGTTTCGACCTCTGGCCAGAACATTAGTTTGGTCGATGTGAACGCGCTCACAACCGTGCTCAACGCAAGCGGCAACAGCACAGTCAGTGCGGGCGGCAATTTGGTTGTCTCGGGGAATACTCAAAACCTGATCACCACCACGACCAACGGCGGCACGTCCACCTTTGGTGCCACCACCGTGACCGGCAATCTCAACACCCACAGCGCCGGGGACATCACCCAAACCGGTCCGCTGTCTATTCAAGGCAAAACGCAGATCATGTCACCCGCCAGTATTAAGTTGACCAACCCCAACAACAAGTTTGGCAGCGGCGTTACGGTTGATTCACCCAACAGCACATTGGCAGGTGTCGGCGCACCTTCGTTGACACCTTTCATTGCTGCCATCGCAGATGCTCAGCAACTGGCGGCTGTGATGCCGACGCACCAGGCATCGATGCAGAACCTGACATTGAACATTCAACCAGTCGCAGCGCCTACGGTGGCCGCCGTGATCAGTCCCGTCAGCATAGGCGGCTTCCATGTGGTCGAGATTGCTTCGGCACAGTTGGCACCCGTCAGCATCAGCCCAGGGAGTGCACCCAGCCCAAGTGATGCCAGTGCAGGGGATCCCGCATCTGCATCAGCCCAAACCGGAGCCACCCCTGACCTGACCGCTCAACTGAGTCTTGCCTCCAGCGCCGGATCGAGTGCCCTAACCCTGTTCGTCATTGACGGCGGCATTCGGCTGCCAACCTGGTTAAGCCAAACGCGTGAAGCTGAATCAATGCGGTGATTTGTCAACTTCATGATGTCATTACACCGCCTTTAAGCTACCCCATTAATTCACCAACGCCACCATTTCGATTCCATGTCTGTGCGCTAGCCATGCTGTTTGGCTGCATGGCCAGCGCTCAAGCAGCCACCAAAATCCCGCCCACACCAGCCAATGTCACGCCATTACCCGCTACAACCACAAGCAAACCTCTCATGGCCACACTGCCGCTGTTCTACCAATCCCTTGCCGTTTTTAACCAAGAACAACACGGTAAGCTCAGCTTTCCTGCACAGGCCCCGAACTACAGTTTTGCCGCCCAGGCCAACATCGTGCCGTTGCTGGTAAATGAGGCCAGCCAAGCGGTGCGCCACTATCCACTAGTGTTTGTGCCAGGCGGTAAAGACGAGCCCCTGGTGCTCGCCGCCATGGTCGGCCTGGGAGACGGCGTTAACCGCTTTGTCGATGGCAATAAACAATGGCGTGCCAACACCTACACAACCCGCCTACGTGCGCCAATATCCGTTTTTGGCGGTCAACACGGCCGACGGCAAAGAGAAAATTCTGGGCATTGACACCAGTGCTGACTGGATCAACACCACCAGCGCCTTGGCCTTTGTAGGCGCTGACGGTAAACCCACCACGCGGCTAGAGCACACACTCGCCTTTGCACAAGAGTTTCAGGTTTTTGCCCAGCGCACCAGCGCCATAGCACAAGCCCTGCAAGATGCGGGCGTCCTCGAAGAAGGCACGCTCACCCTGCAGGCCAACGACCAGCCACCAGGCCAAGCCCCCCCGGCAGAGCCACGCAAGGTCAGCGGCTTTGTGATCGTCAGCGAAACCAAACTCAATGCATTGTCGGATGAGGCTGTGGTCAAGCTGCACAAGTCTGGTGCCATGGGCCTGGCCTATGCCCAACTACTGTCGATGAGCAATTTGGGCAACGTGATGGCCACGCCTGCACCAGTGGCCGCTAAAGCCAAAACAGCAACCAGCAAAAAGAAAAAATAATGTCTACGAAATTGAACGACCGCGCCATTCGCACCGAGCGACTTGTACCCGCCGCATTGCTGGGCTTATGCACCTTGATCGCCCAGAGCGCCCAAGCCCAAATCGCCCCCGATGCCGGTCGAACCCTACAACAACTTCAGCCCCCCATTGCCGCCCCACGCGAGAGCAAACCTTTGAGTATTCAAGCCCCGCTACCGACTGGCTTGGTGTTACCCGGTGGCGCCGTGGTGGTAGTGCAGACGGTCAGCTTTGCGGGCAACTCGGTCATCAATCAGGACACACTGCAGACAGCGCTGGGTGATGTAGCTGGCAAGTCGTTTGACCTGGCGGGTCTGCGTGCTCTAGCCGACCGCATCGGCGACTTCTACCGCGCCAGTGGTTTCCCGTTTGCGCGTGCCGTGCTGCCACCCCAAGACCTGAAACTGGGTGCTTTGCGCATAGAGATCATCGAGGGACGCTACGGTCTGGTGCAAGCCCAAGTCATCGGCACCGAAGACGCCGCCCTGGCAACGCAGGCGACGCTTTTTTTGGGCAGCTTGAAGCCAGGTGCTGTGATTGAAAGCGCGGCACTGGAGCGTGCATCCTTTTTGCTGGACGACCTGCCGGGCATTAAAACCGCGCCAGTGATCCGTCCCGGCGCGCAAACCGGCACCGGTGACCTGATTATGCAAATCAGCCGTGATAAGCGCTTTACCGGCGATGTGGGACTGGACAACGCGGGCAGTCGCTACACCGGCCAAACCCGCGCCCGCGCCAACCTCAACATCAACAGCCCTTTCATGCTGGGCGATCAGATCAGGATCAACACACTGGTCAGCGACGAGCAGCTGTGGCTGGGCTCACTGAGCTACAGCCTGCCGATGGGCGCATCGGGCCTGCGCGGCAATGTAGGCTACTCCCACACCAGCTATGAGCTGGCGAAAGAGTTTGCCAACCTGCAAGCCGATGGCACCGCCGTCGTTGCCAGCGCAGGGCTAAGTTACCCGCTGGTTCGCTCGCAAAAGACCAACCTCACGCTCAGCGGTACTTACCAAGCCAAAGACTTTCAGGACAACAAAGGCAGCACCAGCACCCGCGAGAGCAAGTCTAGCCAGTCCGTACCCATTGCCCTGCAGTTTGACAACCGCGACAGCGCAGGCGGTGGCGGCATCACTTACGGCAGCCTTGGGTGGACACCCGGCAAACTCAAGCTGGATGCTGCATTGACGGCTGCCGATACCAACAACACCCGGGGCAGCTTTAATAAGTTCAACCTGGACCTGGTACGCCTTCAGTCATTACCGGCTGGTTTCAGCCTGATGGGACACATCAACCTACAGAGCGCCAGCAAGAACCTGGACTCGTCCGAAAAGATGAGCCTAGGCGGTGCCGGCGGTGTGCGCGCCTACCCCACGAGTGAGGCCATCGGCGATGAAGGCGTGTTGGCTCAGTTAGAGCTTCGCTACAGCGCGGGGTCTTATGCGCCGTATGTGTTTGTCGACGGCGGCTCCATCAAGACCAATGCCAAACCAGCCCCTGGCGCGACCAATAACAAGCGCAGCTTGAGTGGTGGTGGCGTCGGCGTGCGTTATCAGCGCAATGCCTGGAGCGGCGATGCCACTTTGGCCTGGCGCAATACGGGCGGCGCACCGCAAGCCGATACCAGCCGTGACCCCAAGCCCAGAGTGTGGGTGAATCTGGGATATCGGTTCTGACGATTGGGTTGCCATGAAGAAGCACGGCCAGGAAAGGTCCTTGTGGCGAATAACGGCGGGTAACGCTTTTGTTTTCGTAGCGGACTGTTGCAGTGTTCAGTGTTCAGTGTTCAGTAAACGGTCGTTTTGTGAACACACTCCTTACATCATGAAATGGTGGTGTTTGGAGCGCTGAACTTGTAGGCAACGTCGACGCTGTCCGGCGCGCAGCAAGCGCCGCGAAGCGGCCACCTGCTGCTGCGTCTCCGCGACGAGCAACCTGGTAGCCTTCACTCGATGGTCACCTCCACGTAGCCCTCTCATGCCGACAGGGCTTGCTCCAGCGCATCGACGAACATCGCCGGCACATCGAATCCCGCCTGGTCGTGGATTTCCTGGAAACAGGTCGGACTGGTGACGTTGATCTCGGTGACATAGTCACCGATCACGTCGACCCCCACCAGCAGCAGGCCACGCGCCGCCAGCACCGGGCCCAGGGCCTCGGCGATCTCGCGGTCACGGTTTGACAGCGGCTGCGCGACCCCCTTGCCGCCCACCGCCAGATTGCCGCGGATCTCGCTGCCTTGCGGAATACGCGCCAGCGAGAACGGCACCGGCTTGCCGCCGATCAGCAGCACCCGCTTGTCGCCCGCGACGATCTCGGGCAGGTATTTCTGCACCATCAGCGACTGCGCGCCGTCTCGGTTGAGCGTCTCGATGATGGCGCCCAGGTTCATGCCATCTTCGCGCACCCGGAAAATGCCGGTGCCGCCCATGCCGTCCAGCGGCTTGAGGATGATGTCGCGGTGCTCGGCGTGGAACTGCCGCACCTGCTGCGCGTCGCGCGTGACCAGCGTGGGCCCGGTGAACTGCGGGAACTCCATGACCGCGAGTTTTTCCGGATGGTCACGCAAGGCGCGCGGCTTGTTTTATTTTGGCTAGATGGCTACTGCAGCCGACTACTTTGGCTCATCTGCTGAAGCGCAAAAAGTGCACTTCAACGACGGTGGGCAGTTCGACAAGTTGTGCATCGTCAAGTGATTGTTCGCCTTGACCCGACACCCCAGCCCGAGCGCGTTACAGGAGTACTCTGCGCTTAAGACTGCAAAAATGGATTTTCGATGCGCAACCGGCTATCCACGAACATGCCATGCTGCATGTCTTCGCTCAGCACAACGCTGCAACCCGCCTCCAATGCGACAGCCACGATCAAGGCGTCGTAATAAGACCAGCCGTAGCGTTGGGACAAACCAACCGCTGAACGCGTGGTCGCCAGCGTCAACGGCGCAACCGGCAAAACAGACACCAACTCGTCGAGTGCCGTATCAATGTTCGGATACATGTCTGCGAACTTACGCCGGATGGTGTTGCAAAACTCGTTGAGCACCTGCGCACTCACCATGGCTTCGCCACTGGTAATCAAGGCGTTGGCGATGTCACTTTTGGCATCACTCTGGCTTGTGTATCCATACACAAGCACATTAGTGTCAAGAAAATACGCCTTATCGGGCATTGGCCTCTTCCCGGTCAAACTTGAACCCAGTCAAGTCCAACTGCAATGCCTTTAGTCGGCCTTTGGGGTCAGCTTTCACAATGCGGCTTAAACGCTCAATGGCGGACTCGATTCTGCCGAGTGCCGGTGTGGGCTGCGCTTGGGTAGCCTGCTCTTTCATGGCCAAAAATTCCACAAAATCCAGCACTTCAGCCATACGTTGCTCTGACAGTTGTTGAAGTCGCTGGTCGATCTGTTGCTTTATCGGCGTGTTCATGGTCTATCCCGGTTGAATATCGTGGGGAATGTCCGAAACATGATACGCGTTGTGAACAGGAAAATAGGTCTTTCGAACGACATGTTTCCGGTCTCACTCGGACGGACTCGCCCGCTCAGGGGTAGTGCGTGAGAGAGTTTGGGCCAGGACGAACGCACACTGAGCAGCCGCAGCTCCGCCACCTGACCTCAATAGCCCATCACCGGGCTCTGCCCGCGTCAGGCGCAGCCCCTCCCCGCAGCCCGGTATGCACCGTGCCGCGATCACGCCGCCTACTGAAGATCTCCGCGCGCCGGCACCCGGGGCGGTGCCCGGGCCTCCAGCCCCAGGTGCCTGGGGATCCGCTCTTGTCCCTGGTGCCTCCAGGATGGCGGCGATGATCTTGAGCTCGCCGCCGCAGTTCGGGCAGTGCTCGAGGTCGATCTCAAATACCCGCTTGAGCAGCCGGGCCCAGCTGATGCGCGCCGGCCGGCTGTGCGCGCAGCCTGACTCGGTCGCGGGGACCTCAGACTCGCCGGTGGCCTCCTCGGGCGCCTGGGGCACCACCAGCGCGCGTAGCTTCGCGTTCGGCGCCAGCATGCCGTGGAAGCAGATCAGGTGCAGCCGCGGTCGCGGCACCAGCGCCGCCAGGGGTGGTATGCCTTTGGCGGCAAACGCGCGGTGATGGAACAACTTGCGCCGCTGGGCCCGGTCTACCAGGCAGGCACTTTGCCGGGTAACCCGGTGGCGACTGCCTGCGGCTTGGCGACACTCAAAGAAGTTTGCAAGCCCGGCTTCTACGAAGCACTTGGGGCAAAGACGCAATCGCTGATGAGTGGCCTGAAAGGCGCGGCTGACAAAGCCGGCGTGCACTTCAGCGTGGAGGGGATAAGGCATTTCAAACGCCATATTCTGTCGTTTCCTGCCGCCAATTTCTCAACTTGAAGTGCCCGACATGACCCGGTCGGGAAACGGAGTTGTGGAACCGGAGTTTGACCTGGGACCGGGCGCAACCGATACTTGTTGCAACTGTTCACGCCTTCCCTCGCTCACCCACCGTCCCATGCCCACAGCCCCGGAGACCCGCTACGTCAAGAGCGGCGACGTGCATATCGCTTGCCAGGTCCTTCGATCGGGTCCGGTGGACCTAGTGCTGGTCACAGGCTGGGTTTCCAACATCGAGTGTTTCTGGGACGATCCGGCCTGCGCCAAATTCCTCCGCGCGCTGGCTTCGTTTGCGCGGCTGATCGTGTTCGACAAGCGTGGCACCGGTCCGCCGCGGCACGCGGTATTGGCACCAATGGCGCTTGCTGCTGCAAGTCGGTTCATCGGGTTGAGCCCTTCTCCCAGGGCTTCCGGGTGCGCCAGGTGGCGCCTCGGCTGACGTGGCCCGCGGTGTGCGGGTCTCGGGCAGATCGCGTTGCACGGTCTGCGGATTCGACGCGCTTTGAGCTCTGCACTTTGGGCTGTCACCCGCTGCGACCGGACACCGCATTCGCCGATCCAGGCGGCTTACCCACCGTCGCGCGAGTCTTGCGTGAGAGGCGCCGATCGCGCGACGGTGGATAAGCGTTTTCGGCTTTCTGGGTCGAGCCGCCCGCCGGCGCGCGGACCGAGCCGTACGGCTTCGGGGTCGGCGCTGTGGCGCTGGGCGTAAATGATCCCCGCAATGGCGGATACGCTGGAGCGCGCGCCTTGAGAAGCTGCATCACCCCAGACTCCCCGCGCCCATCACGTGCAAGCCAACACCGGCCAGACCAGCAGGGCGCACTGCGATGGCGCCCCGGTCCACTACGAGCGCCACCGACCTGAGCAGACTGCGCTGTACCGCCTGGTGCAGCAGCACGCCCAGAGCTTCTTCGCTCAGGCCGAGGAAGCCACCGGTGCCAGCCTGCCGCAATTCGTCAAAGACGAGTTCGACGCGTTCCTCGAATGTGGAATTCTGGCGCACGGCTTTCAGCCTGCACGCGGGTGTGCGCTGCGATGCCCACGAGCGCCAGCGGCTGGAACAACTGTGCCGGACCATCACCCGACCAGCACTGGTCAACGAACGCGTGCAGATCAACAGCGCCGGGCAGGTGGTGCGGAGGCTCAAGACCGCCTGGCGCGACGGCACCAACTTTGGCTTTCTGCATCCCAACAGCAAACGGCTGATCGCGCTGTTGCAAGTGGTGTTGAAAATGGTCCCCGGCGCAATCGCTGCCTGGGTGAAGCCGCACGCGGCACTACGCTGTCCGTGCTGCGGGGAGCCGATGCACACTGGCCATCACGCGAGCGTTGCGATGGCGCTTGCGCCCAGGGGCTGCAGCACATCCAAAGCGCGTCCCGGACTATCGGACCGGGGAATCACCAAAAGCTATTTGCAGTGGCACCGCTACCTCGTTCACCGGGCTCGTCCAACAACCGGATCAGATCGCGGCTTCGCGCGATCTATCCTTGTATCGTTAGATGGCTTGCTCATGATCGATGCCCTTTCGCTCTACTACGCGTAAGAGTGCCGCCACACGTGATAGCACTCTCCCAGACGGAATTGTGTTCGGATTGACCAGGACGTCGTAGCCTGAACCGTAGCGTAGTAGGTGCTGAGAGTAGAGGCTACTCAGTACTTCGAGTTCGGTACGTACGACAGCCTTGAGTATTGGCTCGTGCATGGCCGTCTCAACCGCCGCGACCAGCTTGACGAGATTGTGGCCGTACTTCCGCAGTTTTGGTTTGTGGGCGTCGTAGTTGACCAAGAGCAAGTAGCCCTTGCCAAGAACTTCGATCCCCTGGCAAAGAAGATGGAGCACGACGTATTCATACCCGTCCCGCCGCCTCAGCAGTAGGGCCGCGCCAATGAACGCCTTCCCCTTCATGTACATCGACTGCGCGATGAGTCGCTTTCCGTGCGGCGTCCACTCACCCGGTCCGGCGCTAAGGCTGACGACGGTTGCCATCTAACGTTGGACTTGACCGGCGCACAAGAGGCGAGTGCGCACTGCGCACGGACGCACTTGTGTGTCCGTGTCGAAGGACTTGTTGGCCCTCATTCCCACCCTTTGTGACACCATTTCATCCTCTTCCCACTGCCACATGGGCACGGCAAATATGGGCCAAGCTCAGGTAGGCGAGGCCAAACTCCAAGGAAAGCATTCGCGCGGCGAGCTTGGATGGCGTGATACTCGGCAGCTTCCTCGCCACGAAGTGAGATTTCGCCGAATTGTCCGACTCGGTCTCCGTGATTCAGCAGGTCAAATTCGTCTGTGAAGGTGTCAAGATAGGCTTGAACGAACTGGTTTTGAACCACGGCTCTGCGAACATTGTTGAATTGTCTCCCCTGATACCTCAGAGACGGGTCAGGCAAGAAGAAGACGCGAGCCGTTTCCGAATTCTTTGGCGCTATGTCCAAGTACTCGCCGTCTGGACGTAGCCACACCGAATGTGCTTCTGCCTCGACGAACACACCAGGCAATTCCCATAGGGACCACCCCAGAATTTGGGAACCCCCTTCCACTTCGACTCGCTCTGGGACATGAACGAAGCAATCGTTCGCCGACGCATTCTCCAATGGGGCGACATCGACGTACGCCGGCTGACCACCTGGAACGAGTTCTTCGATCAGCGCGCGGAGTGACGAACTGACTTCTGCGGGCGTTACGGGCTTCTCAAGGACTGCCATGAAGGCAACGTCGACGCTGTCCGGCGCGCAGCAAGCGCCGAGCTGCGTGCTCAAGCACAGTTCGCGCTTGCTCCAGTGTGACCCCTGGAAACCACTCCACAAACTGGTGCACTGAGGCATCGTCTTCAAGATTCTCGAAAAGAGCAGCCACTGGCACGCGAGTGCTTCGAAAAACCCAGGCGCCGCTGACCCGAGCCGGATCTCGCTCGACAGCAGCACAGGTAGCCCAATCGATCATGGGAAGAATGGTAGCACCTACGTGCCTCTGCTGAAGGCTAGCGTTTGACGCAATTTGAGTGGAATACGCAGCTCCGCAGGTTTGTGAACTGCGTTTTCATCGCTGCGCATTGGTTTGCAAAGCGAGGTCGTTGCGGTGGCATCTATTCGCCAGACGATGAAGAGTCATCCAAGGAGCTAAGTGGATAGCCCGTTCATGCCGACAGGGCTTGCTCCAGCGCATCGACAAACATCGCCGGCACATCGAATCCGGCCTGGTCGTGGATTTCCTGGAAACAGGTCGGACTGGTGACGTTGATCTCGGTGACATAGTCACCGATCACGTCGACCCCCACCAGCAGCAGGCCACGCGCCGCCAGCACCGGGCCCAGGGCCTCGGCGATCTCGCGGTCACGGTTTGACAGCGGCTGCGCGACCCCCTTGCCGCCCACCGCCAGATTGCCGCGGATCTCGCTGCCTTGCGGAATACGCGCCAGCGAATACGGCACCGGCTTGCCGCCGATCAGCAGCACCCGCTTGTCGCCCGCGACGATCTCGGGCAGGTATTTCTGCACCATCAGCGACTGCGCGCCCTCGCGGTTGAGCGTCTCGATGATGGCGCCCAGGTTCATGCCGTCTTCGCGCACCCGGAAGATGCCGGTGCCCCCCATGCCGTCAAGCGGCTTGAGGATGATGTCGCGGTGTTCGGCATGGAACTGCCGTACCTGCTGCGCGTCACGCGTGACCAGCGTGGGCCCGGTGAATTGCGGGAACTCCATGACCGCGAGTTTTTCCGGATGATCGCGCAAGGCGCGCGGCTTGTTGAACACCCGCGCGCCTTCGCGCTCGGCCTGTTCGAGCAGGTGGGTGGTGTAAAAGAACTCAGAGTCGAACGGCGGGTCCTTGCGCATCACGATGGCGTCGAAGTCCGCCAGATCGCAGGCGCGCCGGTCCAGCCCGGTGGCGCCGGCATCGAACCAGTGATCCTTGTCGGCGGTGAGCACGATGTCGCGCACGCCGGCGCGCACCCGAGCGCCGCTGACCCACGAGATGTCGGTCACCTCGCAGGCCGACAGCCGGTGACCGCGCCGCTGGGCCTCGCGCATCATCGCGAACGTCGTGTCCTTGTAGATCTTGAAGGACTCAAGCGGGTCGGCGACAAATAGGATGTGCATGGTGTTCGATCGTTTGGGCACCGGGTGACAAGGCGTGTCAGCCGGCCCCGGAATGGCTCGGAGAACCGGCTATTGTGCCGATGCTGTCGAAATGCGTCGCAGGGCGCCGCCAATCAACCGGAACGGCGACGGAAATGCTGCACCATCAGGGCCAGTGAGCCGGCAACCACACCCCAGAACGCCGATCCGACGCCGGCCAGCGTGACACCGCTGAGTGTGACCAGAAAGGTGATCAGCGCGGCCTCGCGATTGGTCTCATCCTGCAGCGCCGCAGCCATGGCGTTACCGATCGTACCCAGTAGCGCCAGCCCCGCGATCGCGGCCACGAGTTCAACCGGGAAGGCGGTCAGCACGCCAGTGACCGTCGCCCCGAACAAGCCGATCAACACATAGATCGCTCCGCAGGAAACCGCTGCCGTATAACGCCGGGCCTTGTCCTCATGTGCCTCGGGACCCATGCAGATCGCCGCGGTGATCGCGCTCAGGTTCAGTGCGAACGCGCCGAACGGCGCCAGCACCAGGGTCGCCAGACCGGTCAGCGTGATGACCTTGGAGACCGGGATGCCACCCGCGCCGCCATAACCCGCAGCCCGGATGGCGGCGACACCGGGCAGGTTCTGCGACGCCATCGTGACGACAAACAGCGGCAGCGCCAGGCCGATGGCGGCGCCCCAGCTCCATTGCGGGACCGTGAACACCGGCACGGCCAGGCCGAAGGCGATGTCGCCAGCCGCCAGCTCGCCGCGCAGCGCCACATAGGCGATGCCCGCCAGCAAGGTCAGCACGACGCTGTAGCGAGGCGCCAATCGGCGCGCGACCAGGTAACTGGCGAGCATCAGCAGCACCAGGCCGAGCGCGGTCTGCGCCGCCATGAAGGCCTGCAGGCCGAAACGGGCCAGCACGCCGGCCAGCAACGCAGACGCAATGGCCATCGGGATCCGGTTCATCACCCGCTCGAACCAGCCGGTGACGCCTGACAAGGTGATCAGCACAGCACAAATGATGAAGGCTCCGACCGCATCGCCCATTGCGTAGCCACCCGCAAGGCCCGCGCTGGCCAGCACCGCGGCGCCGGGTGTGGACCAGGCCACCATGACCGGCTGGCGCAGATACCAGGAGGGCAACAACGAACACAGTCCCATGCCCAGACCGAGCGCCCACATCCACGACGAGATGTCGGCCGGCGTCGCGCCAAATGACAGCGCTGCCTGGAACACGATGGCCACCGAACTGGTGAACCCGACCAGCACCGCCACAAACCCGGCGGTGAACGCCGAAAGGCTCAGGTCTCTGAAAAATTGCATGCGGCATTGTGCCGTCTCGCGGCGCGTGGCATTGCGTGGGCATTGCAAGTTGCGCGATTGACGGACTATGCAGGTCGAACCAATGTGCCTGGCCGTGACGGCGACGTCTGTAGTGGGACAAGCAGAGCGGGCGGGGGGCTCCGCTCATGTCCTCCTCAATGGGCTTCGCCCATTGATTCCCCCTTTACTTCGCTGCGCCCCCCGCCCACTCTGCTTGTCCTGATACGCCGACAGCACACCACCAACGCAAGCCTCGCGTCCCACGCACGCCACCAGATCAGGACGGTGAGGCGCTCTGCGGAGCGAAATAAAGAGGGAGGCCGAAGGCCGGATGACATTCGCGGAGCAGAGTGCCTCACCGGCCTGATCCACTACCGGCGTATCACCGCGGAAAGAAATATCAAGCCACCCTTGACCCGACCGCAGCAAGCTCGGCCAGAACAGACAACTGATCAGCAAGCGGTGTCAGATCTCGACCTTGGAGCCCAGCTCCACCACCGCGTTATTCGGCAACTTCAAAAAGTCGGCCGCAGCGCCGGCGTTGCGGTGCATCTGGGCAAACAGCTTCTCGCGCCACGGCGCCATGCCACTGCCGATGGTGGGAACCACCGTGTCGCGCGACAGGAAGTAGCTGGTGGTCATCGGGTCGATATCACAGCCACGGCCACGGATCTGCTGCAGTGCCTTGGGCACGTCGGGATCGTTCTTGAAGCCATAGTGAATCACCACCTGCCAGCAGTGGCGACCGAGCGATTCGATCTCGATACGCTTGTCCATGCCGATCCAGGGCACCTCGTGGTTGCGCACCGTGACAAACAGGTTGTTCTCGTGCATCACCTTGTTGTGCTTGAGGTTGTGCAGCATGGCATTGGGAACCGTGTCGACGTCGGCGGTCAGGAACACCGCGGTTCCTGCCACGCGAGTCGGCGGGCTGACGAACACCGCCTCCAGGAAACTGCGCAGGTCGATGGCTTCCGCGCGCAGAGCCGCGTTGAGCAGACGTCGGCCTTCCTTCCAGGTGACCATCAGGGTGAATATGCTGGCGCCGATGAGCAGCGGAAACCAGCCACCTTCGAACAACTTCATCAGGTTGGACGCGAAAAACGCGAAATCCACGACAAAAAACACGCCGGTCGCGCCAATACACAAGGCCAGCGGATAGTTCCACTGGTATCGGATCACATAGAAGGTCAGGATGGTCGTGATCAGCATGTCGGTACACACGGCCACGCCGTAGGCCGACGCCAGATTGCTCGACGAGCGGAACAACACGACCGCCAGCACGATGGCGGCGAACAGTCCCCAATTGACCAGCGGTATGTAGATCTGTCCGGTGTCGCGCACGCTGGTGTGATGGATATCGAGCCGCGGCAGATAACCCATCTGTATCACCTGCTTGGTCACGCTGAATGCGCCGGTGATCAGCGCCTGGGACGCAATCACCGTGGCCATGGTCGCCAGCAAGACCAACGGTATCAGCGCCCAGTCCGGGGCCATCAGGAAGAACGGGTTCTTCACCGTCTCGGGATAACGTAACAATAAAGCGCCCTGGCCGAAGTAATTGAGCGTGAGCGCCGGCATCACCACCGAGAACCAGGCCAGGCGAATCGGCTTCTTGCCGAAATGTCCGAGGTCGGCATACAGGGCTTCGGCGCCGGTGACACACAGCACCACCGCGCCCAGGATGATGAAGGTCACCAGCGGGTTGTCGACGATGAAGGCGAGCGCGTAATGCGGGCTCACCGCCTTCAGGATCTGCGGGTCGTGCGCGATATGGATCACACCAAGCAGCGAGATCACGGCAAACCACACCAGCGTGATTGGCCCGAAGAATTTGCCGATGCCGCCTGTGCCGCGTTTTTGCACCGCGAACAACACGAACAGGATGACCAGCGTCAACGGAATCACATAGGTCTTGAACGCCGGCGACACCACTTCCAGGCCCTCGACCGCCGACAGCACCGAGATCGCCGGGGTGATGACACCGTCGCCGTAGAACAGGGCCGTGCCGAAAATACCGACCGTCAGCAACACGCCGCGCAGTCGCGGGCTGCCTTTGACCGCCTGCGACGCCAGCGCCAGCATGGCGACCAGTCCGCCTTCACCGTGGTTGTCGGCGCGCAGCACCAGCACCACGTATTTCAGCGAGACGATGGTGGTCAGTGTCCAGAAAAAGATGGACAGGATGCCGTAGATGTTCTCGGGCGTGAACGGCACGTGTCCGGAATTGAACACCTCCTTCATCGCATACAACACACTGGTGCCGATGTCGCCGTAAACGACGCCGACTGCGCCGATCGTCAACGCGGTGAGGGAAGATTTGGAAGTGGACAAGAGAGGGTGACGGCCGGTCGAAACTGCCGCAATTGCTGCAAATCAAGGCCGCATTGTGCGCCCGCGCAGACCCTCGACCCGCAGACGTCAGACCCTAAATTAACATATTCCACCCACTATGTTGCGGCGCAGCAACTTCCGTGTTGCGCCGCAACAACTGCGTACCCAGCTCAGTCGTAGGTTTCGGCGTCCGGATCCGTGGCTTCGAGTTCGTAGCTGGCGGCCAGCATCGCCAACCGGCCGATCACGCCGTACATGTAGAAGCGGTTGGGCGCGCTGGCACCGGGACGCACACCCGGCTGGGGTAAGTGCGTACTCTCGGCAAACGCCAGCGGCACATAGCTCGAACCCGGTGCATTGAGGTTTTCATCGCTGCCGCGGCCGGCATGCACACGGTAAAAACCACCGACCACGTAGCGGTCCATCATGTAGACCACCGGCTCGGCCATGGCGTCGTTCATGCGCTCGTTGGTCAACACGCCCTCTTGCACGATCACCTCGAGCGGTGGGTGCGGCCTGGACTTGGCATCGGCACGGATGCGCGCCAGATCCTTGACGTCACGCACGGTGGTGATACCGAAGCCGGTGCTACTGTTGTCGGCCTTGATCACCACGAACGGTTTTTCGTTGATGCCGTATTCCTTGTACTTGCGCCGGATCTTGGTCAACAAGGCATCGACATTGGTGGTCAGGCATTCCATGCCGGCGTCGTGCGACATGTCGACCTCGCCGCAGCGGTTGAACATCGGGTTGATCAGCCACGGGTCGACGCCGAGCAGCTTGCCGAAACGCTTGGAGACTTCCTCGTAACTCTGCGAATGCCGGCTCTTGCGCCGTGTGAACCAGCCCGCATGCAGCGGAGGCAACAGGTATTGCTCGTGGACCTCTTCCAGGATGCCGGGAACACCGGCGCGCAGGTCGTTGTTGAGCAAGATGGTGCAGGGATCGAAATCCTTGACCCCCAGCCGGCGCTTGGTACGGATCACCGGCTCCAGGCGCACCTTCTCGCCGGTAGGCAACTCGATGGTCGTGACCTTCTTGATCTCCGGATTGATCGAACCGACCCGCACATTCATGCCGGCCATGTGAAAGATGCGCTGCAGCTGCGCCACACCAGCCAGGTAAAAGCTGTCCTTGGTCGGGTTCTCGGGAATGATGAGCAGGTTGCGCGCTTCTGGACAGATCTTCTCGATCGCCGCCATGGCCGCCTGCACGGCCAACGGCATCATGGCCGGTGTCAGGTTCTGCCAGCCGCTGGGATACAGATTGGTGTCCACCGGCGCGAGCTTGAAGCCCGCGTTGCGGATGTCGACCGAGCTGTAAAACGGCGGCGTGTGCTCCATCCATTCGAGCCGGAACCAGCGCTCGATCGCCGGCATGGAGTCCAGAACGCGTTGCTCCAGTTCATTGATCGGGCCAGTAAGCGCCGTGACGAGGTGTGGGACCATGCGGTTGATTCGTAACTTGTAACAATGGCTGGAAAATGCCGGACCATTCTAGGACGTGGGGCCGACTGCGGCGAATCCAAGATGGCGGCCCACCCGGATGCGCCATTTCTGTAACACTCGGGGCATCCCCCCAACCGCAACCGGAGCCTGACACCCGCCATGCAATACCGCAAACTCGGCAAAAGTAATCTGTTGGTGTCGGCCCTGTGCCTGGGCACCATGATGTTCGGCGACCAGACCGAACGCGATGAAGCAGACCGCATCGTCGCCCACGCCCATGAACACGGGGTCAACTTCATCGATACCGCCGACGTGTACTCCAACGGCGGATCGGAAGAGATGACCGGCGCGCTGATCAAGGCGCGGCGCCACGACTGGGTGCTGGCCAGCAAGCTCGGCAACGCCATGTCGGCGCGTATCAACGAAGGCCAGTATTCGCGCAGCTGGATGATGCGCGAACTCGAGGCCAGTCTGCGCCGGCTGCAGACCGACCATATCGACATCTACTACATGCACCGCGACATCGACGGCATGGACCTGGAGGAAGCGGTACGCGCCATGGGCGACATGGTGCGCGCCGGCAAGATCCGCTACTGGGGAGTGTCGAACTTCCGCGGCTGGCGTATTGCCGAGATCGTGCGCATTGCCGCGCAACTGGACGCGCCGGCGCCGGTGGTCTGCCAGCCCTACTACAACCTGCTCAACCGCATGCCCGAGGTCGAGATCCTGCCGGCCTGCCGGCACTACGGCATCGGCGTGGCGTCATACAGCCCGATCGCGCGTGGCGTATTGACCGGCAAATACCAGCCCGGCGCAGCACCCGACCCGACAAGCCGGGCCGGACGCGCCGACAAGCGCATGGTCGAGACCGAGTTCCGCCAGGAGTCACTCGTGATCGCGCAGACGTTGGGCCGCCATGCGCAGCAGCGTGGTGTAACGCTGGCACAGTTCGCCACGGCCTGGGTGCTGGCCAACGGCATGCTCAGTTCGGTGATCGCCGGCCCGCGCACGCTGGCGCAGTGGCAGGACTATCTGCCGGCAGTCGACTTCCAGCTCGACGCGCAGGACGAAGCGCTGGTCGATTCGCTGGTGCCGTCGGGCCATCCGTCGACGCCGGGCTACACCGACCCGGCCTACCCGCTAAACGGGCGCATCGTGGCCTTCAGGGCGTGATGCGCAAGGGCACGACCGCCGCGTGAAGATTTTCTACGGCTGGCGCATGGCCGGCGCCGCAGCCGTCCTGCAGTTCCTGCAGTCGGCATTGTTGATGCAGTCGTTCGGTGCCTATGTGGCCATCCTGTCGGAACAGCGCGGCTGGAGCAAGACCGCGCTGTCTGGCGCGGCTGCGCTGCAATCGGTCGAAACCGCGATTTTGGGGCCCGCGTTGGGCTGGCTGCTCGACCGGTTTGGCCCACGCGCCATGGTGCAGGTCGGCATGCTGGTGTTCGGCTCCGGGTTCCTGATGCTCAGCCAGATCGACACGATTGGGGGCTTTTATGCCAGCGCCGTGATGATGGCCGTCGGCGTCAGCCTGGGTGGTTATTTCCCGCTCACCGTGGCGCTGATCCAGTGGTTCGAACGCTACCGCGCCCGGGCCTTGTCGATCATGAGCATGGGGCTGGCTTTGGGCGGCGTCATGGTGCCGGTGGTGGCGTGGTGCATGGCCACCTACGGCTGGCGCGCCACCGCGTTCGGCTCGGGCATCATCATCATGACGCTGGGCCTGCCGCTGGCACGCATGATCCGCTGGCGCCCGCAGGACCATGGGCTGAACGTCGATGGTCTGCCGCCGATCCCGGACACGGTGAACGGCGACGCGACGGTCGGCTTCCCCATACGCGCCGAATTTTCCGCCCGCCAGGCCTTGCGCACACGCGCATTCTGGTTGCTTGCGCTAGGCCATGGATTTGCCTTGCTGGTGGTCACTGCGGTCAATGTGCACGCCATCACGCACATGAAGGAGGGACTGGGCTACTCGGTCACCCAGGCGGCGTTTTTCATCATGGTGATGACGTTCGGACAGGTCATCGGCGTGACCCTGAGCGCCACCATCGGCGACCGCTTCGAAAAGCGTTTTCTCGCCGCGCTGTGCATGCTCGGTCACATGCTGGGTTTGCTGCTGCTGACCTACGCCACGCACCCGGCGCAGGTGGTTGCGTTCGCCATCCTGCACGGCATGGCCTGGGGCTTGCGCGGGCCGTTGATGCAGTCCATCCGCGCCGACTATTTCGGCCGCAATGCCATCGGCATGATCCTGGGCCTGTCGTCGGTGATCATCGCCCTGGGCCAGATCGCCGGCCCGATGGTGGCCGGCATACTGGCCGACCTGACCGGCAACTACCGCACCGGGTTCACGGTGCTGGCGCTGACCGCCGGTTGCGGCTCTCTGTTGTTCCTCTTCGCGGTGCGCCCACAGAGCACGACCGCCACGTGAGGCGCAATGACATCACGGCCCAACGGCCTGCGCAGACAATAGCGCCCACTACCTCCCAGCCCTTTGCACCATGAAATCCAACTCCCCCACCCCTGTCATCACCATCGTCGGCCTCGGACGCATGGGCGCCAACATGGCGCGCCGGCTTGCCCGCGGGGCCATCGCCGTGCATGGTTTCGACCCGTCGGCCGAAGCGCGCGAGGCCTTGGCCTCGGAGCCCGGCGTGCAACTGCATGCAACCCTGGCCGCCAGCGTGTCGGCACAGACCGGCCGGCGGTTGGTCTGGCTGATGTTGCCGGCCGGCGCGATCACCGAACAAGCACTGGCAGAACTGGAGTCACTGCTCGCTGACGGCGACGTGCTGGTCGATGGCGGCAACGCCAACTACCTCGACTCGCAGGCCCGGGCACAACACTGGAAGACACTGGGTGTCGATTTTGTCGACTGCGGCGTCTCCGGTGGCGTCTGGGGGCTGAAGGAAGGTTATTGCCTGATGGCAGGTGGCGAGGACAGCGCCATTGCGGCGTTGAAGCCGCTGTTCGAGAGCCTGGCGCCCGCCCCCGATCGCGGTTGGCTGCATTGCGGCCCCAGCGGCGCAGGCCATTTCACCAAGATGGTCCACAACGGCATCGAATACGGAATGATGCAGGCCTATGCCGAAGGCTTCGCGCTGATGGCCGGCCGGCCGGACCTGACCCCCGACCTCGGCGCCATCGGCGAGACCTGGCGCCACGGCAGCGTGGTGCGCTCCTGGCTGCTCGACCTGACCACCACGGCATTGCAGGAGCCCGGCGCCATGGCCGCGATCGCGCCGGTCGTGGCCGACTCGGGCGAAGGCCGCTGGACCATCGACGAATCGATCCGCCAGGGTACGCCGGTGCCAGTGATCGCAGCGGCCTTGATGGCTCGGTTTTCGTCCCAGGGCCGGGCCGACAACAGCAACAAGCTGCTGTCGCTGATGCGCAAGGGTTTTGGGGGGCACGCGACCGTCGCCAAAGGCTGACGGCTTGGGGTACTTCTCCATCAGTCTGGGAAAGCGCCGGTGGGACCAGCGGGGTGGGTGGGGGGCTCCGCTCATGTCCCCCTCAATGGGCTCCGCCCATTGATTCCTCCTTTACTTCGCTGCGCCCCCCACCCACCCCGCTGGTCCTGGGGAGGTCTTGAGTACACGTCGCAAATACCAGTATCGCCACAAGATCAGGACGGTGAGGCACTCTGCGGAGCAAAGTAAAGGCGGAGGCCGAAGGCCGGGGGACATTTGCGGAGCAGAGTGCCTTGCCGGCCTGATCCACCACGAACACTTGCCGGGAAGGCCTGGCGCCGCACCAACACGCAAAAAGTACCGCGCCGGCGCATATCCGTAAATTCGACCGTTGCTCAGGTCCCGATCAGCCCGCCATCCTTCTTGCGTATGACCACCGTAGCCGAGCGCGGGCGTCCATTGGGCTGGTAGTCCGGCCAGTTCGAATATTTGTCCGGGTCGGTCGGGTCGCTGCGCTCGCTTGGCGTCTCGCCGGGGTGCTGGATGCTGATGAACATCGTGCGCCCGTCGGGCGTGAACGTCACGCCGGTCACCTCGCAGTTCGTCGGTGCGGTCAGGAAACGGCGCGTCTCGCCGCTGGCCGGGTCGCAAGCCAGCATCTGGTTGTTGCCGATGTTCTTGAACTCCCCCTTGTACATCTGGCTTGCAGCAGCGTCGGTCTGGATCCACAACACGCCACGCTTGTCGAAACCGATGCCGTCCGGGCAGCCGTAGATGTCGCCCTTGATATTGCCCTTGGCCTCGGCGCGCTCGTTGGCCGGGTCGCCCGCCAGCACCAGGTGGTTCCACTGGAAGCCGGCGCCGTCGAAATCGCCGTCTTCCTTCCAGCGGATGATCTGCCCCATGGTGTTGTTGACGCGCGGATTGGCAGCATCGACACCCGGGCGGTTGTTGTCGCCGCGCTGGCTGTTGTTGGTCAGCGTGCAGTAGATCCAGCCTGTGGCTTTGTCGATCGCCAGCCACTCGGGTCGGTCCATCTTGGTCGCCTTGAGCAGGTCGCTGGCCTGGCGCGCCTTGATCAGTACCTCGCCCTGGTCGGCAAACCCGTTGGCCGCGCTCAAAGGGCCCCGCCCGTGCACCAGCGGCAACCATTGGCCGCGGCCATCGGCATCGAAACGCGCCACCGACAGGGTTCCGTGGTCGAGCAATTCGCGGTTGGCCTTGGCGCCGCCCGGCGCGATCTTGTCGCGGCTGACGAATCGGTAGATGTATTCGAAACGCGCATCCTCGCCCGAATACACCACGGCGCGCCCATCCTTGGTGACGCCAACCCAGGCGCCTTCGTGGGCGGCGCGGCCGAGCGCGGTACGTTTGATTGGCGTGCTGGTTGGGTCCATCGGATCGACCTCAACCACCCAGCCGAAACGATTCGGTTCGTTCGGATTTATTGCCGCATCGAAACGCGGGTCAAACTTGTCCCACCGATAGGCACCGTCCTTGCGCGCGCCCCAGCGTTTCTGGTGCGCGTCGATCTTGTCTCCGTGACCGAAATAGCCCATCCAGTTCTCTTCGCCGGATAGGTAGGTTCCCCACGGCGTTTGGCTGCTGGCGCAGTTGTTCAGCGTGCCCAGCACGGTGCGACCGGCCGGGTCGGCCACGGTGCGCATCATTGCGTGACCAGCTGCCGGGCCTTGGACCGTGAATGGCGAGTCCATCGTGAAGCGCCGTGCGTAACGCGACGGTCGCACCATCTGCCAGTCGTCACCCGTGCGCTCGACCTCGTACACCGCCAGGCCATGCGCGTTTTGCGACTTGCGGACCTTCTCGGCATTCATGTTGTTGAAGCCGCCGACATGCAGCAGGCCGTCGTCGGTGTACTCATGGTTGATCGCGATCAGGCCGTGCGACGAGCTTCCCGCCAGCGGAAAGTATTCGACGCCGTCATGGTGCATGCCCATCTGCACCGCCTGCTCGGCAGCGCTGTTCGACGCATCGAACTTGAATGCCGGCATATTGCCCGGCACCCCGATCGGTTCGCCCCAGGCCGCGATCGCCTTGGCCACATACCCGTCGGGCACGACCAGCTTGTCGCCAAGCCCGGTGGGAATGCCCTTGAAACCCAGCCGGGGCCCAACGCCTACGGCACCGGGCAACCCGCATCCTGCGAGCAGCGACCCGATGGCTACTGCTGCGCTACCCCACAAAACGGTACGCCGTGACGGATCGGAGATGTCGTGGATGCTGGTATTGGACGAGCAGTTGCTGTCCTCCATCGAGTCGAAATTCTTGGCCATGGCACGTCCTTCGAAGTCATCAGATGATAGCCATTGTGGCAAAGGCTCCGGGTTAAATTCGCGGAAACACCTCAGGAAAACCCGCATTTTGCCGGTGGAAATCCGCTGCGACCGATCGCATGACTGCCAGCCCTGCGGCCGCATGCCGATCGCGCCGTTGATGCAGGCCCCGGCCGACTCAAGGACCCGCTTCACGCAGACGATTTCATTGTGAAGTTGGCGAAATATTTCGACTCCGGCCTTGCCGGGGTGTTTTTCAAGGTTGAGTCGCCTTGCGTCTCCCTAACCCCTCAGCTATAAAGGCCAGCACCAAGGAATTGAGTGAAACGCCTTCGGTTTTTGCTCTGGCGGTCAGTTGCATGTGCATGGAGCGCGGAAGCCGTGCAAGAACCCTTCCGGAGGCAGATGCTGGCGTGAAGTCTTCTACGCTGAAAGTCGGGGCAGGGACTTCCTGACCCATATCCACCATCGCGCTCACCACCGCTATGAAGGCTTCGCGGCCATCCGCAATCGCTGCAAGTTCGGTTTCACCATCCGCCACCACGCCGGGAATGCCGGGCATGGTGAACATGAAGCCACCACCGTCTGCCGCACCAATAGGGCTGACAACATGGCTGTAGGCCTCGAAGGAGAAGGCGGGTTTCACTTTGGCAATAGTCTTGACGGTCATGGCATCTCCTGAATCTGGTCAATCAGCGCTACAAAACGCTTGATGTAAATGGCCTTGACGGGCCGGTGTGCAGGGACGGACAACGGGTCTTTTACGGTTGGATGCGAAAAAGCGTGGTGACTGCCCCGGTACTTCGCACTTCCATGCCGTACTGCCTGGCTACCGTGAGCAGCTTTGCCATCACCCAATCGCTGGGGTTTTGGCGCATCGAGCTCAATAACTTGGTCGCCATGTTCATTGCTTCACTGATAGCGCTGGTAATATCACTTTTCAAGTGCATTCCATGCTTTGTATGGGTTCGCCACGATGTCCTCCGGCGTAACGATACCGATTACGCGTCCGCAACCCTGACCGCTGGCCGTCAAATTGTGTTTGACTGGGGGTTGCTGTCGCCCTATAGTTTTACTTCGTCAAACCATAGGGCCAAATCATGGAAACCGTACTCAGAAACTTTGGCAATAGCGTCGGCCTGGTGATTCCAAAACAGGTTCGTGAGGCCCTGCACATGCAGGCAGGGCAGACCGTGCAGCTGGAAACCTCAGCCCAAGGCCTGTTGATCCGCCGGGCGCACAAGTACACGCTCGACGAGCTGCTGGCGCAGTGCGATGCCAGTGCCGCTGCGCCCGACGAACAATTCGCCGCCTGGATCGACGCGCCCGCCGTGGGACGTGAGGCGTGGTGAGCGCCAGTTTTTTCGACCGTGGAGACATCGTTCGCGTCAGCCTGAACCCCGCAGTGGGCCGTGAGTTGCAGGGCGAGATGCGGCCGGCCTTGGTGCTGTCGCCGCGCAAATTCAACGCGCTGGGCACCGCCTTGGTTGCACCCATCACCCAAGGTGGCGATTACGCGCGCCATGCCGGTTTTGCAGTTTCGCTGATGGGTTGCGGCACCGAGACGCAAGGCGTGGTGCTCGTCAACGCGGTGCGCATGCTGGACCTGGAGCAGCGTGGCGCAAAGAGGGTCGAGGCCGCTCCGGCAAATCTCGTCGCGGAAGCGTTGGCCAGATTGCAGACGATTCTGGAGTAGCAGGGTTGAGGTCGGGTCGCCGACCGTAGCGCCCTGTGAAGTTCGTCCCCGGCCGCGCGAGGCCGCTGGCAATGCAACTGTGATGACCCCGATCCTGCCTCGACACAGCGCAAAACCTGCCAAAATCATGTCATGCGTCCTTCCCAATCACTGACCTCCAAGCGCGACGTCATACTGGCGCTGGCAGCGGCGCGTGGGGCAAGCCGTTTGCGCGTGTTTGGCTCAGTGGCAACCGGACAGGACCGCGAAGGAAGCGATGTGGACTTGTTGGTGGACCTGCCCCTGGGAACGTCATTGCTGCAAATCGTTGGTCTGCAGCTTGATCTTGAAGACGCGCTTGGGGTAAAGGTTGACCTTTGCACGGAACGCGAGTTGCATCCGGCACTCAGACAACGCATCCTGGCAGAAGCGCGCGCCGTATGAATGAGCGCGACCAGCTGTTTCTGAATCACGTCCTCAGTGCGATTTCAGAGATCCAGGTTTTCACGACGGCCGGGCGCAGCGGCTTTATGACCGATAGCGAGCCTGCTGTTCCGTGGCGGCAGATCGCGGGAGCGCGAGACCGCCTTATCCACGCCTACTTCAATGTTGATATTGACGCAGTCTGGTCGATGGTCGAACAGGACTTGCCCTCCCTGCGAGCACACATACAACGCATCACCGCTGCTCCGACTATCCCGCCGCATTCCAGCTGACGCGCTCATCGTCATCTCCAAGAAGGCATGCTACTCACTCAGACGCCGATGGCCACCCAAATTCCCCCACCCTGAGCGCGGTGTGACGATGGGTTGATGCCCGCCGTTTCACCGCCTCGGCCAGTACCAGGCAGGACGTTACCTTCAACCCCCTCACACACGAGGGGAAACTGGATTGAACGTCTTGAAACCACATCTACAAACGACGATATTCACACTGCTGGAGGCTGGCACGAGCCACCGCCAGATTGAACGGGTGGGCGTGCGCATTCACGAAGGTCTGGTGTGGTCCAACCGAGACAGGCGTACTTTGCTCGACAAGATGCTCATGCTGCTGGGCATCCTGGCGATCAAGGATCCGTTTTACCTCGTGGTCGAAGCGTATTACGCCGCCGGGGTAAGGTCGCCCTCGGCCTGCTCAAGCAGAACAATCACCTGCTCACACGGGTGAGGTCCAATGCGGTGGCCTTTAATCAGTACGTCCAGGAGGGTCCGAAGAAGAAGGGCAGACCCCGGCTCCGCCTCCGGGCGAGCCGTAGGTTCGGCGAATTTGGGATCTCACCCCAATAACTCTTTGAAGCACGCCGTCAAGCCGCAAGCGCAAATCTTTCATCGTTTGCATATTGGGCCAGGATTTCGGGATGCTTCTGGGCGATGCCAATCAGCGCCTTGGCTGCGCCAGTGGGCTGCCGACGCCCTTGCTCCCATCCTTGAAGGGTGCGCACGGAAACGCCGAGCAGCGCAGCAAACTGAGACTGAGACAGGCCGGAGCCTTTTCTCGCGGCGATCACGGCAGAATAGGCGACGGAGGTTTTGCCCTCTGCCATCTGCTTGGCGGATTCAACCAATTCGGCATCGATGTCACGAGTGGCTTCCCAGGCTTGAAGTTCGTCATCAGTCATGGGTTTGGAGGGTTTTTTCGACGGCATTTCGCAACTCCTTCAGGGTTGATGCCTTGAGCGTAGACAGCTTGCTCTTGGCATACAAGATTAACAAAACCAACTCCCCGGCCGCCGTTCGGCTGAAGTAGATCACTCGAACGCCACCAGATTTACCAGCTCCGGCGCGGCTCCAGCGCACTTTGCGCACGCCGCCAGAATTTGGAACGACATCCCCAGCCTCGGGACTGGTTGAGATGTATGCGCAAAACTCGCCACGTTCTTCTTCGGTCCAGTAATTGGGCCAATGTCGCTGGAAAAGCGGTGTTTCAACGACGGTGAGCATTTTTTTGATTATGCGTCAATGGCGTATGGATCGCAATGATAAGTCAGGCGTGCACATCGATAAGCGTGCTGCTGGAATGGGGTACCGGGATAGGTACGCCAATTTTTTACGCCGGCGCAGCGCGTTGGTTGAGGCGCTGCATTCAGACACAGTTCAGCCGATTTTCACACCCAACACCACTTTGACTTGCCCTCCGAGGCGCAATGGGAATGGGCGGCCCGCGCCGGCCAGACCGGGACCCGGGAGCATGAGCAACCCGCCGACGCCAACACCTGGCAAGGCTTGTTCCCGGTAGCCAATTCCGCCGATGACGGTTTCATCGGGCTCGCGCCAGCGGGCTGCTACTCGGCCAATGCCTATGGCCTGTTCGACATGATCGGCAACGTATGGGAGGTCACAAGCGACCGCTGGACGCCCGACCACGGGGCCAACGCAAGCAGCAGCAATGACCCGGCGCAGGCGCCCATGCGCAACACCACCACAGGCCAGCATGTCATCAAGGGGGGATCCTTTCTGTGCGCGCCCAACTACTGCATGCGTTATCGGGCCGGCGCACGCCAACCGCAGGACGACGACCTGGGTGCCAGCCACCTGGGATTTCGCACCGTGCTGAACGCGCCCGGGTCATGAGCCGCCGGGCCGTTCCCAAGGCGAATACCGCAGTGCGTAGCACGGAGGTTACCCAATGAGCCGCCGGGCCGCCCCAAGGCGAATACCGCAGTGCGTAGCACGGAGGTTACCCAATGAGCCGCCGGGCCGTTCCCAAGGCGAATACCGCAGTGCGTAGCACGGAGGCTACCC
>Ga0209702_10003099_pt1 | contig 27080 bp, 26 predicted proteins | sample FRY01_FD_187210 | JGI IMG/M metagenome (GOLD analysis project Ga0209702, IMG submission 187210) | Freshwater microbial communities from Lake Fryxell liftoff mats and glacier meltwater in Antarctica - FRY-01 (SPAdes) (version 2) | ecosystem: Environmental > Aquatic > Freshwater > Ice > Glacier... | reverse complement strand
CAAGAAATTTATAAAGGTCTTTGTCTTTTAAAATCCCATTTTCCCATTTATTCAACATTGATTTTTGTTGTTCTGTAATTTTCATAATTGTCTGTTTTAAAGGTTTTATTTTTAAGATTAATATTTAGTTGGTTTAGTTATAATGTAAATATACAACAACAAAACAAATAAAAGCGTATAAATTCGTAAAAAGATACTAAAAAAGCGTTGTTTATAATCATTCTAAATAATAAGTACTGCCAATACTGGACCATTCAAACAATGTAGATAAATAACATAGTAGAATAATAAGCAAAAAAAACTATCTTTGTAACATGGCAAAGATTATAATTGTTTAAAATTAAACATTCTGTATAAAAATATAACATTCTGAATATGATCAAAGATACCAATACCAAAAGGAATAAATACAAATCTTGCAGCATTGAAGTAAACAGAATTGTAAAGTGTGAATAAGAACGAATAAGAGAGCCAAAGAACCAATCCAATAAAACATCTTAATATTCCACCAATGGAGTAAAGAAACTTAATAGAGAAGCAGACAGACATAAACAAACAATAAAAGAATAACAACTATAAAATAACATAAATAACAACTAAACGTTAAAACGTAATATGATGAATAAGAAACTACATACACAACCACAAACAAACAAACTTCCCTCAAAGCCTGGTGTTATATCTGAAAGAGATGTATTAATAATTGATACCTATTATAATAACGGATACAATAAAAGTAAAGCGGTCAAGGAGATAATACCAAGTATCAATCATTCGAGCCAAGCTTGTAACATATTCAATGCCCTAATCAAGAAGAAAGAATGTATTAAATACTTAGATGATAAGAGGATAAGACTTTCTGCAGCCACAGACATAACCAATGAACAAGTATTGAACGAGTTAAAACAATGGGCGTACAGTGATGCTACTGATTTTATTAGTTTGACAGAAAATGAAATAAAGGAACTACCGCCAGAAGTAAGGCGAACAATTCAAAGCTTTAAAGCCACAGAACGAAAGGAAAAAGACAGGTCGGGCAATGAGATAACCACCAAAGCAATAGAAATAAAGCTGATTAATAAGGCAGATGCCTTGAAGGAGATCTCAAAACATATCGGTTTTTACGAGATAGACCACAAACAGAAACAGCCACTTTTAAACCTATCCAACGCAACGCCTGATGAATTAAATACAATTTTGAAGCTATTGACAGACCAAAAACAAAGCAAAGAGACAAAAACAATAGACGTCTAAAAAATACAAAGCCAATGACAGTAATGGCAAATTCTACTTGTTACACACGTGGGAGACAAATAATTTTTAAGGTATTAATATGAATAATAGACACCCTTTGAATAAAAGACTATTAATTTTGTTAGATAAAGACCCCCCCTCGACCCGAACGGACACACGCCTTCTACCCCCACACAAAAATTTTTCCTAAGATTAGGTTTTGGTTGGTGCTTTTTAGTAAGGGGATAGGTAGTTGTGGTTTGTGGGGCATATGGTGTCGGTTTAAGGTCATTGTTTGGATTTGTGTTGTGGTTGGTTGAAAAATGATTTCGAGTGCTTTGCACTTATTGTGTTGTGATTTTTATTTCAATGTATTGCGTATCGCGATATGGGTATATTCCTTTCTTTATGTTTACGGGTATTTCTGTTTGGGTTGGTATAAATTGAGGTAAATGAGTGTAAATCGAGGGGGTGAAAAATAAATCGAATGCTACGCATTGTTTATGGTTATGTCTTTAGGGGATTGTGTTCCTTTATGGTTTTTAAAATAGTTACGAATTTCTTAGGTTTGTATGTGTTAAGTAGTTACCTTTGTTTAAACTAAAACTATATTATGACACCAAAAGAAAAGTCAGAAGATTTATTTAACTACTTCCACAATGACTTACAGAACGAAGATACTGATTGTGGGCAAGAAATTTTAGTATCTTTATTGGCTATAAGATATTCGTTGAAGTGTGTGGATGAAATGATTAAAGCATCCAATAGAATTACAAATCATTTACCAGATAGTTGGGTAGGAGAAGAACAAAATTATTATAAAGAAGTTAAAAAAGAAATAAATAAACTATAGACTAATGTTTGGCAGAAAACAGTAAAAGTGCCAAAGATTAATTTTAATTAAATAAATAAACTATGATTAAAAGAATTTTAATGGTTATCTCATTTCCAATAATATTACCAATTCAAGGTTTAGAATTAATCTATTTTTCAATTAGATGGATTTTAACTGGTGAAGAATTTGGAGACCCTATCTTTTTTAAAATATTTAATAAATAAAAATTCACTATCTTTGTTTTTTCATGGTATAGTTTTTTAGTTAATTAAAGTGGTTACTTCTGGTAGCCACTTTTTTTGTACCTTTGAATATTGTAAGTTAAATCGAGCGTTATCCTGCATACGTCTTTCAAGGAGCAGAATGTCCATAAACATTCCAAGACTTAGATAAGTTGACAGTAACTTATAAATAGTAGGCTTAATAAGTAATAACGTGGGGCGTAATTGTTCTGCGTTATTTACATTTAATAGTATATCTTTGTAAAAAAAAACAAACAACAATGGCTAAAAAAATTTATATTTCAGGAAATTCATTTATAGTTCAAGATACTATTACAGACATTATAGAAATTGAAAAACCTGCTAAAGACATTTATTTTAATAATTCCTTATTAAATGATGGATATATATCGGTTATTCAAAGAGATGGTTCAAATAGTGCTGATTCATCAATAGGTAAAGAGATTGCATTGGCAGATTCTTTAGATATAAGCAATTTAGTTTTTACTGCATCTACATTTAGAAGTTTTGCCCGATTAAATATGGGAAAGTCTAGCGCTGGTGGCAGCGCAGGATTTCCGTCAGTTAGTACTTATGCAGATTTATTATTATTAGACCCTCAACCAGAGGTTTTAACTATTTATAGTGTATTTACCCTTATTGTATTAACGAATAACATTTTTACCCTTATTATGTTATATTAAAATAAAAAATAATTAACTTTTATTTTTGTTTATCCAAATATTGTATTAACTTTGTCTTTATATGGAGGTAAAGAAATCAATACAACTTATTAATTCTCAAATATTTACACTCAATGCTCAACGAGCTGAAATTCAAAGATTGTGTAATCATACTCCAATACCTTATAAATTTGGTAATACTAACAAAAGTACTTGTAGTGAGTGCGGAATAACTATTAACTATGAATGAATTAAGACCATTAATCGAAATTTTAGAAGTAAAAGATGAATTAATTGAAAAATATATTAAACTTATGAATCCTCCTAGAAAATGGGTTAAAGATATTGTAAAAGAAATTGATGTAGTTATTAAATACAACGTTAATTTTATGCCTTATTGGATGGTTAAAGAACTTGAAAAGTTGGGCTTTGATATAAATGAAAATCAAGAAAACTTATTTTAATGAATGAATTTGAAGAATTTATACAACATTTAAAAGATAAATGTTCTACCGATGAAACTATAGACAAACAATTCAAATTTGCAGTAAATATAATATGGTCTAAATATCACAATTCTAAAACTAATTAAATTATGAAAACTACTTGGAAAATTAATAATATTAGAAAGACTACATCAGAAGATGAATTTACAAAAATAACTTTTAAAGATTACAGAGGTGAATGGACTATTAAATTAGACAATCCTCGACACCTTGTTCAAGACTTGGATAAGTTTGCTAACCCAAAAGGACTTTAATATATGAGTAAATCAACAAGATGGCTTTTTAAAAAGGAAGCAGAAAAGTTAGGATTAAAAGTAAAAGAGAATGGAAAAGATAGAAAAAATGCAAGGTATCAAATAGAAGATGAAGATTGGTTAGTTATCTATGCTAAAAGAATGAAACCTAACAAACGTAGTTTTGTTGAGGTTATTCATAAGAAGAATAAAGATGGTGAAATTACATCTACTACAGAAAAATTACAGAGTGAACCAATAGAAGTTCCAGATAATTTTGAAGTAGTAAAAATAAGCACTTCTAAAACAACAGGACAACAATGGATTCAGTATCAACCTAAAAAGGTAGAAGAAGAAATTTCAGATTTTAATATTGATAGTATCATTAAAAAGTATATCAATCCAGTAGAAGTTAAGAAAGTAAAACAAGAAACTACACAAGACTTTCAAACACTAACTTTTACAGATGTTCATGTTGGAATGGACACAGATAAGGATAATAACTCAATGTATGCTATTAAATGGGATAGAAATAGTATTTTAAAAAGTGCTAAAGATATTATTGACAATGTTACTTCAAATATTACTGCTCCAACTTTAATAATTGACGATTTAGGAGATTTATTAGATGGTTTAAATGCAAAAACGACAAGAGGTGGACACGATTTACCACAAAATATGACAAATGAAGAGGCATTTGATTGTGCATTAGAGTTTAAAATGTACATAATAGATAATCTTGTACCATATTTTAATAAATTGGTGATAAATAATATATGTAATGATAATCATGCAGGTTGTTTTGGATATTTCGTTAATGAAGCATTTAAACAAATAGTAGAACAAAAATATAAAGACGTAATGGTAAATAACCATAGACAATTTATAAACCACTACTACATTAATGATATTTGTTTTGTAATTACACATGGTAAAGACGATAAATCATTAAAGTTTGGATTTAAACCTGCTCTTGACACAAAGCAAATAGAAAAGATAGACCAATATTGTAAACATAATAACGTTTATAAAAAAGCAAAGTTAATAGTATTTAAAAAAGGAGATAGCCACCAAGCATTGTTTGATATGTGTACTTCTGACGACTTCTACTACTTTAACTACCCTGCATTAAGTCCAAGTTCACAATGGGTTCAAACAAACTTTAAAAAAGGTCGTAGAGGCTTTGTATTAGAAAGTTATAAAGATTTAGAATTAACACTTAAACCAATATACTTATAATGAAATTACAATTTTTAGTCGATGCAGACGAAGAGGGTGAATACGACTTCTTAGACCTATACTTATTAGAAGAAAATATAATAGGTTTTTTTGTTCCAGATGACACACCTAATTATGAAGAAAAGCTATTAAATATAGTTATTGGAAACGGAGAACGATTTACAGTAATAATAACAAAAGAATTAACAGAGTATTTAGACATAAAATTTAAACTAAAATAAATAAAAAATAAAAAATTATGAGCGAATTATCGATTACAGGAAGAATTAAAGAATTTTTACCAGTAGAAAGTGGAATATCTAAAAAAACTCAAAAGGAGTGGCAAAAACAAAACTTTATTGTTTGTAACAATGATGGTTATGAGGGAAAGGAACAAATATATTGCTTCGAGGTATTCGGTGGAGAAAAAGTTGAAAACTTAACTAAGTTTCAAAAAGTTGGAGATGAAGTTAATGTGCAATTCAATATAAGTACTAATGAATGGAAAGGTAAATACTTTACAAGTCTTGGTGCATGGAAAATTGAAAAAGCAACATCAGACCAACCATTACCACCACAAAATTTACAAACAGCAGAAGATGTAATAGCAACAAACGTAGATGATTTGCCTTTCTAAAAAGGTAGTTCTATTAGGTTATTTTATAAACGAAATAGATGCACATGAAGCCTATCAAAAAGAGCTAAAAAAGATACTAAATGGATAAAAATATTGACATTAATAATTTACTTAACGGATTAACTCCGTTTGATATTAGAACTAATTTATTTAAGAAAGGAAACTATGATTTTATAGTTGATGGAGAAGATAGGTTTGGAAAACCAGCTACTCATAAAAAAATGAAGAAATGTTTTGAAATATTAATGTCAAATAATTACAAATCAATACTTTATGGTGGAGGTGCTGGTTCTGGAAAGAGCTGGACTGGATGTTGTTGGCTTCTGTTTATGTGTATATTATATCCAAAGAGTAAGTGGTTTGTAGCAAGAAATGAAATTGGGTTAGTAATAAAATCAGTTTATGTTACTTTTATTAAAGTGTGTGAAGAATATGGGTTTGATGATTTTAATTTTAACGCTGTTCATAACTTTATAAAATTTGGAAACGGAAGTATGATTAGTTTTGTTGAAATAAAGAAAAAACCAAGCGACCCTAATTACACTTCTTTAGGTTCAACCGAGTACACAGGGGGCTGGATTGAAGAAGGTGGTGAAATTGATGAAACAGGTGCAACTGTAATAGGAACAAGAGTTGGTAGGCATTTGAATAATAAATTCACATTAAATGGTAATGTTTTAAGAGGGATTGTCTTTATAACTTGTAATCCTGAAAAAAATTGGTTAAAAACAGAATTTTATGATAAATGGAAAAAAAATGAATTAGAACCTAAAAAGTTTTATTTACCTGCTTTAATTGATGATAATCCTTTTGCAACGGAAGATTACCATGAGAATCTAAATAATTTAAAGTTAAAAAACCAATACTTATATGAAAAATTAAAGAAAGGTGATTGGGATTATTCTGATAATCCATATCAACTTCCTGAACAAGAAATGATAGAGGCTATTTTCTCAAACGACCATGTTGACGATGGTAAAACTTATTTAACAGCCGATGTTGCTCGACAAGGAAGTGATAAAGCAGTTATTATAGCATGGAGTGGTTGGGTAGCAAAAGAAATTATTACTTACGATAAGAGTTCTATTCCTGATATTGTACACGCTATAAAATATCTTAGGCATAAATACAGAATACCAAAAACAAGGTGTATTGCAGATGGTGATGGAGTTGGAGGTGGTGTTATTGACTATACGGACATTAAAGAGTTTAGGAACAATGCTCGACCAATTAGAAAAGGAAAAGATACACCTAATTATAGAAACTTACAGATACAATGTTTATATCTACTTGCAGAAAAGATTAATGCAGGAGAAATATGGATTAATGCAGATATTGAAAGTAAAGTAAAAGAAGATATAAAGGTTGAATTAGCTCAAATACAATCAGCACCAAGTAAAAGAAATGACAACAAATTAGATTGTAAAGCTAAAGGAGATATAAAAAGTGATATTGGTCGTTCTCCTGATTATCGTGATGCTTTGTTTATGAGAATATTTTTTGATTTAAAGAAAACTGTTAATATTGTAACGAATTGGAACTAAATATAATTGTTTAATTTTAAACATTTTGTTTTAATTTTAGTATATAATAAAAATTAACTACATTTGTAAAATAATCTACTGATTAAATGTCTAAAAAATTTATTGAATCAAAATATAATAGTAACTCTCTTGATATTGCTGTTAGGCAGTATAAACAACTTTCTTATTTTCTTCAATCACAAGTCGCAGATGATATTAGAGTAGATTATTTTGATAAGTATATTGAAAAAGGATATTACAATAATAATATTTTTTTAAATTGGGTAAAAAGTGTTTTTAAAACAGATAATTTTTTATCTTTTGCTAAGTACTACGGAAATCCAAATCCTTCATCTAAACTTATTAATACTAGAATAAAAGAACCATTGAGTAGAGTGTTTTTTTCGGAAGATAGTTATTTCAATTATGTTATTAAAGATAATTATGTTGAATTTCCAGAAGAATTAAATGATAATTTTGAAGAAAGATTATTTGATGCAGTATTATTTAGATATAACGATATAATTGTACATGATTTATTTGACAAAAACAAACCTTATAGAGAATTTGTTTCTATAAAAAATGTTGTTTCAATTAAAATGAATCATCAAGATATAGAAAAAATTGCTTATACAGCAAGTGCTAAAATTAATGGAGAAGAAGTTGTTGGATATGCTTATATTGATAAAGAAAAGTATGAATTTTATAATAAAGATAGAGATTTATTAAAAACAGAAAAACATGATTTAGGTTTTTGTCCTGCAACATTTGTAGTTAATAGTTCTTTTGAAAATGATATGATTGTTAAAGAATCTACATTTTCTTATTTACATCAAGATTTTAGAGAGTACTGCTTTTTAAAAACATTACAAAGAATGGTTGATGCAAATGGTACTTTACCTATTGCTGTTAAAATAAAAACTAAAGAAGTATCTAATTATAATGATGATTTTGATAATGATGGAGGCGAACCAATGTCATTAACACAAATAGGAAGTCAAGTTTCTAATGAGGCTAGAAAAACATCTGGAAGTGGTAAAGGTTCAGTTTTACAAGCAGGAACTATTGTTGAAGTTGAAGCTATAGAAAAAGTAGATGGAAGTATTGATACTGAATTAGCTAAAAGTTTTATAACATATCACTATGCACCTACAGAAGCATTGGCTTTTTTAGATAAAAGAATAAAATCAGTAGAAAGAGATATTATAATTAGTTGTATTGGTGATTTTTCAGAAGGAAATACACCTAAAGGTTCTAAAAGTGATACAGAAATAAAATCAAACGATATTGTATCTAAACAAGATAAGTTAAGATTTTTATCAAATAAATTAAGCAACTCAAGAACATTAAGTGATAAAGTAATGTTATCTTTAGCACATGGAAAAGATAATGTTAAGGTTGATGTATTTTACGGAAGTGATTTCTTTTTAGAAACTCAAGATAAATTATACGAGATGTTTCAAAACTCTCCAAATGCTATTGAACGTAAAAATATATTAATTAGATTATCTCAACGTAGAAATATGTTTAATAAAGAAAAATCTAAAAGAGAAGTATTATTATATAAATTAATGCCCTATACAAGTGATAAAGATTTTGATTTAGCAGTAGAAAAAGATAAAGTTTCTGACATTAATTTTGAATATCAATCAAGATTTACATATTGGATCGCTAAGTTTGAATCTACTTATGGAAATATAGTAATATATTATGATGGATTAGGAAAAGAAAAAGAAAGTTCAAAATTAATAAATATAAATGATTTAATAATAGATTTAATAATAACAAATACAAATTTTAATACATAAACAAATGGGAAAGAAACCAGTAGTTAAGTTAAGAGTTTACAGAGGAAGAAAATTAAGTTATAACCAAGATGGTTCTGTACAAAATGAAAATCAAATAATTTCAGTAGAACATGGAACTAAACAATGGAGTTTAACATTAAGTAATTTACCAATTAGTGGATATTGTAAAATAGAAATTGAAAAAGTTTTAAAAATAATAGAAACAGATATTAAAAATGAAAAAGGTAAAATTGAGCAAATAATTTCTTATGAAGAAATAAAAGATATAAATTCTTATGAAGAAGAAATTAAAGATGCTTTAAATCCTAAAAAAAATATTGTTAAAACAGCAGACCAATTAAGAATTGAAAAACTAGAAGCACAATTACAGGATTTTATGAATAAAGGTAATAAAGAAGATTCTAAAAAAGAAATAAATAAAAAAGGTGATTCAGAATCAAAATCTAACCTTAAAGATGAATATCAAGAATTGTATGGTAAAAAAGCATTTAATGGTTGGGATGAAGAAAAATTAATCCAAATGATTAAAGAAAAAAAATAAATAACAAAATTTAAAAAACATAAAAAGAATTATGGAATTTACAGCAGAATTTATTACAGAAAACGGATTAACAGAAGAACAAGTAAAAGCAGTTACAGGTCATTTTACAAGTGATGTAATACCAAATCTTAAAAAAGAATATGATGGCGTTGCTAACACTAATGCAGAAGGTATTTTAGATGGAGCAAGTAAATATGCAAAAGAAAAATTAGGAATTAATTTAGATAGAGAACAAGGAGAAAAAGTTGGAGATTATTTAAAAAGAGCATTAGATTCTAAATTTAATTCAACAGAAGCAGACTTACAGTTAAAACAAAAAGAAATTGAAGACAAATTATCTAATTTTAAGGGTGGAGATGAATATAAACAACAATTAGAAATTTTAAAAAACGAAAAAGACGTTTTACTTCAAAAAGTAGCTAAATTAGAGCCATTAGAAGGTTTTGATGAAAAATATAATGGAGCAACAGAAGAATTAAGTAGGCTTAAAAAAGAAGTTGCTTATAATAGCGTTAAACCTATTTTTCCTGATACAGTTAATAAATTTGAAGCTGATGCTAAATGGAGTTCTTTTAAAAATGAATTAGAAGCAAAATATAATATTGAATTAATAGATGGTAAACCTATCGCTATTGATAAAGAAAACGAACATAAAAGATTTGATTTAGAATCATTAGTAAATCAAAATGAAAATATTTCTGAATTGTTGAAAGGCAGACAACAAGGAGGTAATGGTGCAAGGCAAATAGATTACAAAAGTGTTGAGGGAGTTCCTTTTAAAATTCCTGAAAATGTATCAAGTGAAGATTTAACAAAATTAGTGAGGGAACACGTTTTAAGAAGTCATTCAGATATTACAAGCACAGGTTATGCACAAGAATTTAAAAACCTTTATTCTAAGGTTAAAAATGCCAAAAAATAATAAAGCGAAAGACCGCAAAACAAATAAAAATAATTATTAATTTAAAATTAAACAAAAATGAGTTTTTTAAACGGAACATTATTGAATGATTTGCAGTCTGACCAAGCTACTAATGAAAAGTACTTTTCAGAATTAGGAGTTATTGATGCAGTAAAAGCATCAACTCCAAGTGCAAATTACATTCCACCAAGTATTAAGGCTTCTTTAGCAAGTATGTCATCTTTAAGAGATGCAGAAATACCTGTTATTAAAGACCAAAGTGTTACAGTAGTAACTACACCAGGATTTGAATATATTCCTTCAAATTTACCAACAAGTGATAAGTATTGGTTTCAACCATATGATGTATTTAGTGGTATGAGACATTACCCTTCTGCAAATGACAATAACATGTTAGATGCTGAATACCAAAGTAGAGAAGTTCTTAAAAATGTTCTTTACGAAATGGGTAATACTGTTGAAGGTATTTTATTAACAAGTTTAGATGCAAGAAAAACACAAATTTTAGGAAATACTGAACAAGTATCTGCTTCAACAGGTGATTATGCATTTGATGCTGCTCCTGATATTTTAAAAGTTAAAAAAGTAGCACAAGAAGAAACTATGTTTTATTCTTTAGAGGCTTTAATGGCTGCTAATGAAGTTGCAGGTAATTACAGAATTGTAACAAACAGAGCAGGTTTAGCACGTCAAAAAGCAGAGGCTTTAAAGTACGGGGCAGGAAACGACAAGAATTTACAAGCGTTAAATTTCTTTGGTGCTGACAGAATGCACGAATCTGGTAATATTTCTTCATCAGTTAAATTTGATGGTTATTTATTAAGAGATGGTTCTATTGGAGTTGTAGAGAATTTTCCTTCTGATTTTAGAAAAGGAACTGAATTTGCAGGTAAAAAATGGAGTGTTTCTGATATGGAATTACCTTTCGTTAATATGAGAGCTAATATTTATACAGATAAAAATGCTACAAATGCAACATCTTTAATTACAAGTGGTACAGATTCTAATCTGATTATGTCTCATTATGAAGAAATGGCTATTTGGGTAAGATTTTATGTTGTTTATAGATATAATTCTGATTTAGCTACTAGAGTTAATGACATTGTTAAAGTTCAAGGACTTTTAACTTAATATTAATCTTAAAAATATAAAAAAATGAGTGCAAATTTTAAAACAGACGTATTAGGTAATAACGCACCTATTAAGCAGTCTTTAATAAAAACAATTACAGTAACAGAAGAGTTAAGTTATACCGATAGTGGTTCTATGATTGCAGTAGCAACAGATGCTTTAGTTATTACATTACCTGCTACAAAAGTAGGTGTTGAATATACCTTTATAAATACTGGAGCAGATGGTAATAATATTATTACTATTTCTCCACAGGCAGCAGATGGAATTGCAGGAGTTATTACTTTAGCAGGAACAGTTGTTGTAAGAGCAGGAACAGTTGATACAGACCTTATAAACACTAAAGCTACTTCTAAAGTAGGTAATTCTCTTACAATAGTAGGAACAGGTGTTGCAGGAGTTACTGCATGGGTTATAAAATCATCAACAGGTATTTGGGCATAATAAAAGTAAATAAATTATGGTATTAGGAATTTCAGAAGATTTTACAGTTGAAGTAGCATTTGATAGTCAACTTACAACATTGCCGAGTTCGGGAATGTATGTGAATAGTGGTGTTCATCCATCTATTACAAATGAGAATCTTTTGGAGTTTTTACCTAAAACCATTTATACTTTTACATCATGGTCGAATGCAACAACATACGGAGTTTTTTCAGACACAAGAAACAAGAAGGACATTGTTTCTCTTGGTGGAAAAATATACCAATCTATTTTAGGTGGTATAAATCAATCTCCCGACGTTGCTGATTCATTGTATTGGATTGAAACAAACATAGAATCATTAAGAGTTAAAAGTTTTATTGATAAAGTAAAGGATAGAGTTTATTCAGAGTTATCTCTTGATAAGAGATTGGTTAATAATCAATTTCTTTATGAAAATGGAGATACTTTGAAAACGTTAGAAAACAATTATGCAGGGTGGGTCATAGAACCTAAAGGCTCTGATTATATTTCTTTCAAAATAAACCAAATATCTTTACAAAAAAGTGGAACAACTCCTGTTAACTTATATGTCATTAATCAAAAGACACTTGTAGAAACAATAACTATAACTCCTAAAAATGGGGAACTTAGTTTTGTAAATACAGATATAGTGTTAAGTGGTAAAGGAGATTTTAAGTTATTAATTGATAGTACTGATGTTTATGTAGGTGGAGCAAGTATTAATCCTTCTAAGTTTGATGGATTTGTTGCTTACACAACCAATGGAATAGGTGATGCACCTGAAAGTTCAGTTTATACTTATAACACTTATGGAAATGGGTTAGGGTTAAACCTAACTGCATATTTAGATTCTAAAGTTTACATAGATAATAACTTATCATCGTTTGGTTCTTTTATTAGAGCAACTTTTGAATTTATGGTATTCCAAATGTTTTTACATAATTCTAACAACAGAAGTAATAGAGCAGAAAGACTTCAAATGAATGAAAATTTGCTTATTTCAGAGTTAAAGGATATGAATGTAGATTCAGTAGTGAAAAGATATGTTGGTGAGCGTGATAGAGCTAGAAAAATGTTAGAGAAAACATTTGATACTCAATTAAAAAGCAAAGAAGGAATTAGTGTTGATTTAGGTTCTTTATAATGAATAATACAAAAAACTCGGTTGTCGGAATTGACAAAACTCTACAAGAGATTCAAGAATCCATTTATACCTTATTAGGTAATTTATGGGCTGGAGAAATTGAAGGCTTTGGAAGGGTTTATAAAAACGATTCAGATAAGGGTTCAATCCCAGAGTGGTATAATTCATTAAATAAAGATTATCAAGATGTTTACTATAATGACAATAAATCTTGTGTTTTTTGTTTTTTGGTAGGTGATGATGATTCAACTGATGATGAGTTGGTTTTTGAATCTAAAGTTAAGTGTGTGTTTATGGTAGATTTATCAAAAATATATGCTGACAATACTTCAAGAAATGATTCAGAAGCACATAGAGATGCAGTTCAAATGCTAAGAAGTTCTGATTTTAATAACATTGATATAACTCAAGTACAAAGAGGTGTTGAAAATGTGTTTTCAGGATATTTTACAGACAAAGTAAAAGCAAGTATAGATATGCAACCTCTTCATTGTTTTTCAGTAAATTTTGATTTACAATACTATTTAACAGATAAATGCAATTAATATGAAACAAAAAAGCAAGTATAAAAAAGCAGTAATAGAAGATGTTCTTGAAGAAGTTATTCAAGAAGAAAAACCTGTTATTGTGGAAAAAAAGAAACCTAGAATACCGACAAAGAATCATAAACTAATCAAAGATGGAGTTGTTATTGGAGACAGAGCATACAAAATCGGAGATACAGTTAGTCTTACGGAAGAAGGAAGGATTTATTTTAAACAACAATTTTACATTAAATAATAATAATTATGGCAATCATTTCAAGTATTTTAAATATTGTTTCTTGTGGGCTTAACGCTTCATTGGGAACAGGAACAAAAGGGTGTGAATCATTCTTTAAAAAAGTTAGCTCTATATGGTTAACATCGGAAGGTTTTAAATTCGATGGAACAGTAGCTCTAACAGAAGAGTATGTACAACAATTACAAGCAGAAGGAAAATTAATCATTTTAAAAGGTATAAAAACATTTGCTGATAATTCAGAAGATGATGTTTTAGAAACTTTAGACGATGGAACTTCACAAGTTGCTCGTTTAGGTTTATACCAATTCGCTTTACAATTTATTAATGGATTATATTTTCAATCAGCATTAACTTCTTTAAACTCTTTTGGAGCTTATGATGTTATGTTTGTTGATAATGAGAATAATATCTTAGGAACAAAAGCAAGTGATGGGTCTTTAAAAGGATTTTCAGTTGGTATGTTACAGGCAGGAAGATTTGCTTTTGCAACAGATTCAACAGGACAAAAACAAGCGTTAACTATGCAACTTACTGAAAGAGATGAAGTTGATTCAAGTTATGTATTTGTACAATCTGCTCAAATAGCACCATATAAACCTAAATCAACAGACGGAGTAAATGAGGTAGTTTTATCTTATACTGCTATACCTGCTGATGATGGAACTACAATTAGTGTAAAAGCTGTATTAAAACAAGATGGTAGTGCATTTACAGGTGCAGTTTTTGGAGACTTTAACTTAAAAGTTGATGGTGTTACAGGAAACCCAACAGATGGTACTGATAGTGTAACAGCAGGAACTTATGTTCTTACTGTGGCTGCTATATCTACAAATGAAGTTTTAGCAATTTCACTATATGATAACTCTAATAGTAGAGCTGCTATCGAGGTAGATAATGACCTTTATAAATCTAATACTGTTTCTGCAACAGCAGTAGCATAAGATTTAATATTTTAATAATTTAAAAAGCTCTTGGTCTTACATCAAGAGCTTTTTTTGTATATTTGTAGTTATGGAAACATCTATCAGTCCTTATCTTAAAAAATTAGATTCTATTAAATTAGATATAGAAAAGATTGCTAAAAAAGCTATTATTGAGAACGGAACTATAATAAAAGATTTATTAAAAGATAGGCAGTTATCAGATGGAAAAAACTCAAAAGGAAATCCATTAAAAATGAGAATTGGAAAAGGTAGTGGTTTTTATGCAGAATCAACTCAAGATTACGCAGATAAACAAGGATTGTCTATTCCAAAAACAAAAAATAGTCCTTATAATTTTCAATGGACAGGAGACACATTTGATAGCATGGGTATTAGAACTATTAATGGTGGTTATGAAATATTTACAATAGATGGTAAACAAGGATTGTTAGAAACTATTTATGGAGAAATATTTGATTTAACAGAAGAAAATAATAAATACGTTAATAACGAAATAATACTACCTGCATTACAAAAATATATTCTTGAGAATTTTTATAAAGTAAATTAAATAATTTTACCTATCTTTGCTTAATAGCGAAATCTATTCCTTGATACTCTACGGGGTTGCTACAAAAGGAAGAATCAATACACCTTTATTGACTTTACGCTTTTCTAAATAAACACTAAAACTTATCAATGAGATATTACAGAAATTGTGATGAACTACCAATTTATAATTTTTATAAGGTTATGGAAACAAAAAATTATTGTTTCTTGTGCCTTGATTATGATGAATATAATGAGTTAGAATTAAAAGAAGATGTAGAAGAATTATGGAGCGAGATTTATGAGGAATATGTAAATATAAGTGGCGATAGTTCAACAGCTATGTATTATGAACTAATACAAGAAGTTCTTTACTTAGAAACAAGATATAAGGTAGCTTTAGACCTTTTAAAAAACTTAGCATCTGAATCAATGAGCGAAGAGATGAAAATGGCTTACATCGAAGAATTAAGAGAATGGAAGTACAAAATAGATATATCTAAACCTTTAGGAGAAGAATTAGATAGAATGATAGTCCAATTAAAGGGAAGTGAAAATAAAATTAGATTAAAAAACAACGAGTTAGAACAATTTAAAGATGAAGGTTCTAAGAATGAAAAAGTAAGTTTAATAAAACAAACAGTTAAATTAGAACAAGCATTGGGTAGAAATAATATAGATACAAAAAAAATACCAGTATCAAAATGGATAGCGATGATGAACGAGGTAAAAGAAATTAACGAATCAAGAAGAAAGTCAAATGGCAAATAATTATCAAGAAGCAATAAAGAAAGCAGAAGAAGGGATATCAGGACTTCATGGAAAATTAGAACAACTTCATAAATTAACACTAGCTAATATTAAGGAGATTGGATCATTAATGAAAACAAGTGGCTCTTCTCCTAAAGAATTAAATACACAATTAACAAAAACTAATACATTACTTACTGAATCTGAAAAACTTGCAAAAAGAAGAAAGGTTCTTGAAGAGCAAGTAGCTGCTGCTACTTCTAAGGATGGAATTGCTGTTGCTCAATTAACAAAAGAACTTGCTGGGTTAAACTCTGAAAGTAAAGACCAAGTAAAAACAGCAAAAGAAACAAGAAAATATTTAGAAGAAACTGCAAAAGCAAGAGAAAAGGAGGCTCAAGCTGCTTTAAAATCTGCAAATGCTACTAAAGATGCTTCTCGTGCGTATAATAAATTAGTAAAAGACTTAAATATATCGAAAAAAACACTTCAAGATATAAATCTAAAATATGGAGTAAATAGTAAAGAGGCGTTAAAAGCAGCTAAAGCACATGATATTTTAGCTCAAGAAGTTAAAAAAGCAAATACTACTTTAGTTCAACTTACTGCTGCTGAAAAAAAAGAAACAGCTGCAACTAATGAATCAATAAAAGCAAAACTGAAACAAGCAGATGTTATTTATAGTAATAAACAAGCGTTAGATAAACAACGACAAGCTGCTTTAAAACAAGCTACATCTAACAAAGGATTAACAGCGACATTTAAAAACTTATTTAGATCAATGGTTGCTTTTATTGGTGTAAGAATGTTCTTTCAATTTATTAAAGATACTTTTGAACTTACAAAGAAATTAGATAGTTTAAAGTTTGCAATGTTAGCTATTACTAAATCACAAGAAGAATCTTCTAATGCTACTGAATTTTTAAGACGTATAACTAAAGCATATGGTGCTGAAATTGTTTCTACTACGGAGCGATATATTAGATTCTTAGCTGCTGCAAAACAATCTAATGTTGCATTAAAAGATACTAACCAAATATTTGAAACATTTACTAAAGTATCTGGTGTTTTAGGGATGAATACAACAGACTTAACAGGTATATTTTTAGCATTAGAACAAATGTTATCTAAAGGTAAGGTTACAACAGAGGAGCTTAGACGACAATTAGGGGAGAGATTGCCAGGAGCAATGGGTATTATGGCAACAGCATTAGGAGTTACTATACCTAAGCTAGATGAAATGCTTAAAAAAGGAGAAGTTTTATCAGCCGAAGTATTGCCTGAATTTGCAAGACAAGTTGAATTAAGTTTTGGAATTAATAGCGTTACAAAAGTAAATACTTTAGCTGCTGCATGGGCAAGATTAAAGAATAAATGGGTTGAGATATTTTCTGAATTTTCTAAATCTAATAATATAGCTAAAACTTTATCAAAAGGAATAGATTTACTTTCTGAAAACTTTGTAGATATAGTTAAAAATGTATTTTTTGCTATTAAGGCTTTTGTAGCTTATAAAGTTCTTTTAGGTGTAGTTGCTGCAAGAAAGATGTTACTTGCTAAAAGAACAGCACTATTAGCAGCACAACAAGTAGCTTTGGCAGCAAATATAAATATGACAACTGTTGCTTGGACAAGGCTTAAAGTTGTTATGAAAGCTAGCTGGGTAGGTATTCTTATTACTGTTTTAGCAGGTTTAGTGTGGGTTGTTGATAGATATACTATTTCATTAGAAGAAAGCACTAAAGCGTTGATAAAACAAAATGAAGAATTTTTAGAAACATCAAGAAAAGGAGCAGAGGTTGCAGAATCAAATAACAAAATGGCTGATTCTTATGATAGACTTACTGATAAGGTAGGTAAAAATAATAAAGAACAAAGTTCGCTTACTAATAGTATATCTAAAAACGAAGAAGAACAAAGAAAACTTAATGAACAGATTGAGAAAGGTGGAGATAAAACAGGGTATTTAGCTGAACAAGTAAGATTATTACATAATGAAAATATTGATTTAACTGATAAAACAATTTTATTTAAAGATGAACAAGCTGAATTAGATAGAATTACAAAAGCATTAGGAACTACTTTTTCAGGAGCAATAACGAATAGAAATGATTATGGTGATGCAACTGAAATAAACACAACGAAGGTTCGAGAATTAACAATAGCATTAAGAGAGCAACACTTATTAGAAGCAGGAGTTAATGATGGTAATTTAGAAGAAAAAATAATAAAACTAAAAGAAGAACAATCTCGTTTAGATAATGTAATTATTGCTCAAAAAAGTATTTTAGGTAAAGGAGGAAGTGAAAAGGTAATTAAGAATATGGAATTAGCTTTTTTAAAAACCACTAAACTATCAAATGCAAATAAAACATTAATAGTACAAGCAGAAAAGCAACTAAAGTACAATAAAGAATTAATATTCTCTTATAGTGCAGAGGGTATTGCTGCTAAAACAAAAGAAGATAAAGAAATAGCTGATGATTTAAGAAAGAAAAAATCAAGAGAAGAAGAAGATTTAGCTATAAGAAATAGAATAAATTTAGGAAATGAAATAGCTGCATTAGAAAAAAAGAAAGATGTTTTATCAAAAGACGAAAATAAATTTAGATTAGCTAATGATAAATTATCAGAAGATTCTTCAAGAAAAGAAATGGATAGAATTGATGCTGAAATATTAAAAAGACAAAAGTTATTAGATTTCATAAATAACAAGGAAACAGGTGGTTCAAAAAGTAAAGACAAAGACACAACCCTTGATTTATTACAAATTGGTGCAAAATTGAATAAAGATTTACTTGATAATTCAACTACATCTTATAATGATAGGCTAAAATTATTAGAAGATTATGGGGTTAGACTTAACCTAATAAATACAAGAATATTTGAAAATGACATGGATGAGGCTAAAAAGTCAACTACTGAAAGAGCGGAGTTAGAAATATTAGCTTTAGCAAATTATAGAGAAAGAATAGAAGAAAATGGTGCAGAGGAATTATCTTTAAGAAAGAAAATAAATAAAGATAAAGAAACAGATTTAAAAAAGTTATTTGATGATGAGGTTGATGGAATAGAAGAGTTAGAAAAAGTTTCTGATAGACATAGACGTAGAGAATTGGCTGCTGTGGCAGTTAATAGTGATATGACTACTAAAGAAGTTGAGGAAAGAAATAAAGAAATAAAAAGAATAAATGATAAATTTGATAAAGCACAAGCAGAAGTTCAATTAAAAGCTCTTAATAAAATATTAGAAAACTCCAAGTTTCTTTCAGAGGCTCAAACTACTATTATTAAGGATATGATTAATACTATTCAAATTGCTCTTAATAATTTTACATCAGATACAACTACTGATGATAAGTTAAAAGAAAGATTTGAAAAGTATAAAGATATATTTTCATCTGTTACAGATACTTTCTTTAATATGTTTGATATTGATGTATCTAAGTTTGACTTTATATTCGATAAAATAAGAGATAGCTCTAAAGATTTATTTGATAAAGATTCTTTAGGTGAGTGGGCAGAATTATCTAAAGAGTTAATTGGAGGCGTTCTTAATGCAAGTTTACAGAGATATGATATTGAGTTACAAGAAGCTCAAATTTATAGAGATAAAATATTAGATGATGAAAATGCTAGTGCTGAACAAAAAGAAGCAGCAAAAAAGAAGTTTGATGAAGAAGAAAGAAGAATTAAAACTGAGAAAGCAAAACAAGAAAGACAAAATGCTTTAATTAGCATTGCAATGGACACAGCAGTAGGTGTTGCAAAGGTTATAGCACAAACAGGTGTCTTTTCTCCTGCATTATCAATACCAATAATTCTTCTTGGTGCGATACAAGCTGCAATGGTAGCAGCACAACCTTTACCTAAATTTGAAATGGGTACAGATAATGCACCAAGAGGTTGGGCAATGACCGATGAACGTGGTTCGGAAATGATTACAGATAAATACGGTAACATTAAAGATTTAGGGAGTGATAAAGGCTCAAGATACCAATACTTAGAACAAGGAGATAAGGTTTTCACAGCAAGTAAAACAAAAGAACTTTTAAATTCAGAATCTATACAGAATGCAGTATTTGAAATGAATATGATGGGTAATGGAGAAATATTAAGTGAAAAGAATGTAGATAAATCTTTACTAAATGAAGTTGGTGGTCTTAGAAGCGATATTGATATTATGGGTAAAAGAATTGAAAAAATGGCATCAAGAAAAATAAATGTAAACAACAAAGTAGAAATAATACAAGATAAAGCCTACTAATGAAAAACGCTTTAAAAAACCTTAATAATGGCGGATAACCTAGAAAGAGTAAACCAAGTTTATTATACATTGTTCAGTAATTCTTTGGGTATAAAAATCATTCAAGAACCTTTCGGCTATTCAAACGACACACCTTCTTTTACAAGAGACAAGGATAGTCGCGGGATAACAAAAAAGATTAATATTGAATTAGAGTTCTATGGAGATGCTTCTGATTATCTAAAAACTATACATATTGGCTCGGGTATAGAAGAAAAAGTAATATTAACTAAATATGAAAAGAATAGATTTACTTTATCTGAAAGATTCTTTATAAGATACATACAGGAATTAGATATGGGTACATTTAAAGAAATTTCAAGAACAGGAAGTGTAACCGTTGAATCTACCGAAGGAGGTATTTATACTGATATTACAAACAGAAAGAGTGATGAATATGATTTATTAGATAATACTTCTGCTGATGGTATTGATATAGAGCCTTTAACAACACATAAATTCCAACCATTAGGAAGAAAAATATTCTTAGAAAGTTTATTAGAATCAAATAAAACAGGTTATAGAATAAACTCATTTAGATACAATAGACTTTCTTCTGACATAAGTTACACAACAAGAACAATTCCTCTTGAAATTACTTATAGTTCTGATAAAGATGATGTTGTTAATGCTTTAGATACTAATGATGCTAATAATTTATTAGAAGGTAATCAAGATTATGCATTAGGAACAAATATGAAAATTGGAACTTTCTTTTTTTTCCGAGCAGAACACGAAAAAACATTAAAAATAACATTAGATTTAGATTATAAAATAGAAAAAGTACAAAGTAGATTATCTCATGCTGTTGATTTTGCAGTGCAATTAATTGAAACAGAAAAAGAAACAGATACAGAAAATGATAAACTTGTAAAAGCTACTGTATTAGAAAACTTTGTTCCGCAAAATGAAATAGGAGTAGATAAATCAATTAGTAGTCAAGTTTTTTATGTTACTGTTCCAAAAGATGGTAGTTTAGGGTTTGTTTTTTCTACAGCTATGTCGTATAACGGAGGTTTTGGGGATGGAGAAACAGATGTATTTGTTAATGTGTCTAAAAGTAAAGTAGTAATTGAAGATATTACAGGTTATAATGACGTTATTACAGAGGGGTTATGTGTAAAACCTTTTGATTTGTTTGATAGGATTGTAGCAAAAATAACGGGTAAAAAAGGAATGGTTAAATCATCTATCTTTGAACAAGGAGGGGAATATGAAAATATTGTTGTAGATAATGGATTATTAGCAAGAGGAGTTCCTTTATCTTATGAAAATTCAGATGGAGATGAACAGAAAATGCAAATGAATTTATCTTTTCAAGATGCGTTTGAAAGTTTTAGCTATATTGAGCCATTATGTTGGTTTCCTTATATTATTGGAAATAAAGAATATGTAAGAATAGAAAAAGCAACATATACTCAACAAAATTTTATTGGTGTATCTTTGGGTGCTGTAGATAAGATAGAAAATAGTTCATCAAAAGTTGATTATTTTTCAAGTATAACACTTGGGCATGATAAAAGTTTAAATTATGAAGAAATAAGTGGTAGAGATGAAACAAATGGAAAAAGTGAATTTTCTACATTTATAACTAAGAATGAATCTAAATACTCATTCCAAAGTAAATTAAGAACAGATGCTATTGGATATGAATTAACAAGAAGAATTAGATTTGAAACTTCTCCAAAAAAAGATACAAGAAGAGATAATGATTTATGGATGCACGATGCAAAAAAAATAGGTGATACAGATATAATAACTCATAGAAAATGGAATGATACAGATATTTTTAATTCTGTACCAAAAGGTTTTGATTCTTTACCAACAGGTATTTACCACCCTGAAAGTTCATGGAATTTGAACTTTAGCCCAATGAATAGATTATTTTATGGTCATGGTTATTCTATAAAAAGAGGATTATATCATTATCCAAGTAAAAAGATAACATTTAGTTCAAGTAATGCTAATCAAAATATGATTACTATAAAAGATGGATTTTCATTGGCAGAAAGTGGAAATCTTACAATATCAGATATACCAAAACCAAGAATAGAAGCTAAAAAAACAAGTTTTACATTTAAAATGACACAAGAATTAGAAAATAAATTTGCAGGATTTACAGATGTTAATGGAGATTTAGTACCTAATTTTTTTGGACTTATAGAATACCTTGAAAAAGGAGAAAAAAGATATGGCAGATTAGTAAAATTAGAAAGTTCTGATGAAGCAAAAATAACATTAATTAACGCAAGATTATAATATGGCAAGTACAGCAATAATAACATTTAATCCATCAGTTGATGTAGATGCTTTAGAAACAATAATAATTACTATAAATACAGGAGTAAGTAATATAGTTTTAACAGAACAATATAGAGATTTAAGAACAGGAATAGGGCAAGTAACTTTAGATTTAGATGCAGGATTTGAAGCTATTAATAATGCAAATAATTATTATATTGCATGGAATTTAGATTATAGTTCTGTAGGTAGTTCACAAAACCTTATAGCAACAGTTAGTTCTAATGTTGTTACAATAACGTTAGCTAATAATGCTTGGCAATTTGTAAGCGTTACTGGTACTTCTATAGATAACACAAGTACAAGTGCTGTTATTAGTAATGTTCCTGTTGAAGATGGAAAATCACTTGAAATAACTAATTATTCTAAAGATATAGGTAACGAATGTACTAATATGGTAACAGAGTTAACTATTGTAGGTGGTAATAATTTATATAATATTTATGTAAATAATTCTTCTATTTCAACAAGTCAAACTTCTCCAGTAGATATTGTAATAGATAGAAATATTATTAATTCTATACGAGTTACAGACACACTAGGTATTCTTATTGGAACAATTACTAATAACTCTAATAGAAAAGTTTTATTAAGTGATATTACACCAACTATTGAAAATTTATCAGGTGGTGCAACTTTAAATATAAAAGTATCATATATTTCAGATGATGTTTCTGTTTATCAATATTCTTTAGATAATGTTACTTATCAATCTTCAAATGTTTATACAGGACTTGCTGTTGGTACTTATACTATTTATATAAAAGATGGTTTTGATTGTATTATTTCTAAAACAGGTGTTGTTATTGATGGAGTAACTATAGTTACTGACACAGTTTTTGAAATTTCTTCAATAAATCCATTTAGATTTTCTTTAATTAATTCATATAAAAAAAATCATTTAAACACAATTAGTTGCAATGAATTAAGATTAGTTAAATATCCTTTTGTTCAAAAATATTTACTTAACGATATTATTACAACTCAATTTAGAACTAATGCAAATTATATTAATTGTTTTACTTTAGATAGTGAAGGAAACACAAATACATTATCGGCAGTACAAAGAACAGAGAATACAGGATTAGAAGCAAAATCTACTTGTACATATTTTAATTTAGGTGATAATAAAAGTGCTATTTATTTTGGTGCAGTTGATTTATTAAACCCTATAACAGATGCAGTAATAGGAGATACTAATTTTGGATTTACATTACCTGAATGGGCAAATACTAAAGATAACTATGTAACCATACAGGGAATTGGAATGGTTAAAATAGATAATATTGGATATTCAGAATTTTATCAATCTTTTATTTTAGAGTTTAATATATCATACACAGGAAATCCTGTTGAAAGAAAAATATCAGCAAAATATAATTTACAACCTTATGAAATATATGAGTTTACTACAACAATGATTGATGAACCTGAAAAGTTTAATGTAGTTATTGAAGTAGGAACAGCATCAGATAATATACTATTTAGTTATGTTTCTGAATCTGTAAAAAGAGTTGAAGATAGTGATTTTCTATTTAAAATAAATTATTACGATTCTGAAAATAAAGGAGGTATGAATTATCAAACAGGAATTAAACATTTAATTAGACTAAATGGATATGTAGATTCTGTTGGTGAACAAAAGACAGAGGGTTATGATGGAGATAAGGACTTTTATGTTACAGATAATTCTGTTTATGATTCTCAAAAGTTTACCTTTTTAAGATTAAGTAGTGAAATGGCACATAAATTAAGATTAATTTTTTCTCACCAAATTTTAGAAATTAATGGATTATTTTATAAAATAGCAGAAGTACCAGAAATTACAGGAAATGCTAATTTTAATTTAAAGAATTTTTCTGTAACTTTGAAACGTGGTGGAGACCAATTCTTAACAGATGCACAACAAAACATTACAAATACATCAGAAGGACAAGCTATAAGTGGAGGAATAGAAGGTTCAGAAGGTAAATCTCTATTATTATGGACAAAAACAAACGGATAAAATGAGTACACAACAAGACCAATTAAATAGATTTTTTGAAATAATAAAATCATCTTTATTACCAAGTGAATTAGTTGAACAAACAACAATAACTACTGATAATAATTATGCTATTATAGGTTCAGGAACAAGTGATGCTAAAAAAATTAAAATTCCTTTATTAAGAGGTTTTAGTGGAAATTGGGATGTATCTACAAACGACCCAACATTAGCAAATGGTACTGGTGTAAGTGGTGCTATACACACAATTAGTGTTGCAGGAAGTAGAGATTTAGGAAGTGGTGAAATAGAATATAAAGTTGACGACATAATCTATTACAATGGTTCTAAATGGGTTAGATTAAATTCTACTATTGAAAATGTTACTTGGCAAGAACCTGTAATTAATCAAATTGATTTTACAACTTCTGAACCAGCAATAAGAACTGGAGGAGATAGATATATTAATACAGTAACAGGAACTTCTAATGAAACAGGTCAATCGGTTACTATAAATCATATTTATCAATGGAATGGTACTGATTGGACAGATATTGTTGCAGAAGAGGGGTGGACTATTTGGGATTATACAGCAGATATAAATTATGTTTTTAATGGAACTAATTGGGTAGAACTTGGTAGTACAATTTCTCATAATAATACAATAGGTTTACAAGGTGGAACAAGTGATGAATATTACCATTTAACTTCTGCTGAACATGGAAGAATATCTCAATGGGATTCAGCTTACACAAATAGAATAACAACTTTTTCAACAACAGGGAGCTCGGGTTCTGCTACATTAGCTTCAAATACTTTAAATATTCCAACATATACATTAAGTGGGTTAGGGTACACAGGAGATACTGATGCTAATAAATATGTTTTAGATAAAGCAAAGGTAGAAGCAGTATTAATAGGAAACATAACAAGTCATACACATACATTTGCTTCTTTAACGTCTAAGCCAACTACAATAGGAGGTTTTGGTATTACTGATTACAATTCTTTATGGGACACAAGATTAGGTGCTAAATCTACAAGTGATTTAACAGAAGGAACAAATCTTTATTACACTCAAACTCGTTTTAATTCTGCCTTTACTGCTAAATCAACTTCTGATTTAAGTGAAGGTACAAATCTTTATTACACAGAAGCAAGAGTAAACGCAAATACAGATGTAGCAGCGAACACCGCTAAGGTTGGTTATACAGAAGCATTAGTTTCTGCAAATACAGATGTAGCAGCGAACACCGCTAAGGTTGGTTATACCGAAGTATTGGTTTCTGCAAATACAAATGTTAATGCAAATACAAATGCAAGACACAATGCAGTTACATTAGGTACAGCAAATGGATTGAGTTTATCTACACAAGCGTTAAGTTTAGGGTTATCTTCTACATCTTTAACAGGGGCTTTAAGTTCTACAGATTGGAATACGTTTAATAATAAACAAGCAGCGGGAACTTACGACAATTACGTTTCTTGGAATTTAAAAGTTGGTGGAGTTCAAAAAATAGCTATTGTAAAAGATGGCGTTTTAGATATAGTTGGAGGAACAAACGTTACTGCTACTTATAGTGCAGGTGGAGTAGTAACTCTTGCAGCAACAAACACAACCTACACTTTCGCAGAAGGAAGTACTAACGGAGCATTTAACGTTACACCATTAGGGGGTTCTGTTCAATCAGTACCTATTCACGGATTAGGAAGTAACGCATATACTTCAACTTCTTACCTACCTTTAGCAGGTGGAACTTTAACAGGCTCACTAACAGGAATAAGTGCTACGTTCACTAGTAGTGTTACGGCAAATTCATTTATAAAAAGTGGTGGTGCTTCCTCTCAATTTTTAAAAGCAGATGGTTCTACAAGTGGAGCAGTTGAATTAACAGGCGCACAAACAATAGCAGGAGAAAAGACTTTTAGTAATAACGCTACCTTTATGGGTAATGTAGGAATAGGTCAATCCCCCTCTTCAAGAAAATTATCTATTACATCGTCAGATTCCGAACAACTTGTATTAACAAGTACATCAGCGAGTAATTTAGCAGGTTTATTTTTAAATGCAGCAAATACTACATTTACTCCGTTTATTGGAGCAACAGGAAATGATGTAGTTTTTAATACATCGGGTTTTGAAAGAGCGAGAATAACTACTACAGGCTTCGTAGGCATCGGGACGACAACCCCTTCTTACAAACTAGACGTCGCAGGGGACATCAACACTACAGGTAAGCTACGAGTCGCAGGAACACAGGCATTGTATATCCCAGGTGGTAACTTCACCGGCAGTATGTTTGTGGGTGACGGGGGGCAGAACTTGAGTTATACGAGTGGTGATAATGGCCGGTATAACACGGCAGTTGGTCTGGGAGCATTGAGTGCCAACACCACCGGAG
>Ga0209702_10003098_pt1 | contig 27083 bp, 23 predicted proteins | sample FRY01_FD_187210 | JGI IMG/M metagenome (GOLD analysis project Ga0209702, IMG submission 187210) | Freshwater microbial communities from Lake Fryxell liftoff mats and glacier meltwater in Antarctica - FRY-01 (SPAdes) (version 2) | ecosystem: Environmental > Aquatic > Freshwater > Ice > Glacier... | reverse complement strand
AAAGCCAAAGAGGAGTTGGGTTCAGGAAAACGTTCTTCGGATATTTTTGAGGAAAGTTCGCTCTTTCTAGACCTCTACTTCGTAGCCAAAAAGCTGCAAATAAGTGCCGAAAAGATTAACCTCAATTTCATTCTGAAGAAGGAATGGAACGATTCTTTTCTCAAGACCATTCTCGAACAGATTGACAACGGGCTTTTTAGTGATAATCCTTACATCAATCTCTATCGACTGATTATTCAAAGCCTCACTGAACCCGAAAACGAATCCGTTTTCGGGAAATTGAAAAGTGAAGTGCCAAAATTGATGGGAAGCCTGTCTGCATCAGAACTTTCGGACCTTTATCAATACCTACTCAACTACTGCATCCGCAGAATTAATGCTGGCAAACTGGCTTTTCAGGATGAGCTTTTGGCTGTCTATCAAAGTGCATTGGAGCATGGTGCATTGCTAACCAACGGTAGCATTTCGCAGTGGGATTTCAAGAATGTTGTAACCATAGCACTCCGAACTGGAAATGTGGATTATGCACGCGAGTTCATCCACGATTACAAGCAATATCTTCCTAGCTCGGAACGGACAAATGCACTGGCTTACAACTTGGCCAACCTACATTTTTCGGAGAAAAAATACCGCGCAGCAATCAAACAACTGCAAAAAGTGGATCTCGATGATGTTTTTTATCGCTTAGATGCGCGTTCTATTCTACTGAAATCATTTTACGAACTGGATGATTCGGATGCGCTTTTCTATCACGCTACTGCTTTCCGCTCCTTGCTCAATCGAAATAGAAAAATCTCCGATCAACAGCGGAAGTTGTATCTCAATCTTATCAAACACACGATTTCCGTGTCTCGAGCAGCTGGCGATTCTGTAAAACTCAATGCAATCAGGAAACGAATCTCAAAAAACCCGAATGTGGCGGATTTGAACTGGCTGGAAGCTAAAATCAGCGAACTTCAACCTAATACACCATCAACATGAAAACCGTTTACCTCTCTTTTTTAGGAATTATCGGAATCGGATTTGCTGCATTCTTCTTCATAACCCTCGGCCCAATACTTATTGAAAACCCGAACGTAATAGAAGCTTTTAAGGCTGGATACGTGAATCCTTATTCATCTGGGTTTTCTACAGATGCCATCTGCTGTTGGTTTGTGCTTGCAGCTTGGGTGGTTTATGACAAACTTGAAAAAGGGATTAAGCACGGTTGGGTGGCCTTGGCGCTTGGAGTAGTGCCTGGCGTTGCCACCGGTTTTGCACTTTATCTCCTATTGAGGATGCGGCAAAACGACTCAGCCAATCAGGTGTAGCCGTTCTTGAGCGCAAACCGAATCAACCCGGCAATGTTGTGAATGTCGAGTTTGTTCATCAGATTAGTGCGGTGCGTGTCAACCGTGCGCGGACTGATAAATAGTTTTTCGCCCACCTGTTTGCTGCTCAAGCCTTCCGAAATCAGCGTTAGAATCTCAATTTCTCTTTCGGTCAACTCCACCTCAACTCCATTAGCATTTTTCTCCACCGCTTTGCTAGCCAAGGTCATGGCCACTTCACTAGAAAAAACGGTTTCGCCATTGTGTACCTTTCGGATGGCGGATGCGAGTTCGTCCTGTGCAATGTTCTTCAGCAAGTAGCCATCCGCACCGCAATCGAGCAACTGTTTCGCCATTCCACGCTCGCTGTGCTGTGTGAGGGCAATAACCTTCACCTTCGGATATTCTTTCTTGATTATGCGGGTGGCCTCCATTCCGTTCATTACGGGCATGTCTATGTCCATCAACACAACATCAACGTCAAAAACTTTTAGCAGGTCCAATGCCTTTTGACCGTTTTCGGCCGTGGCCACGCAATCAAAACCCTCCATGTCATCAAGCAGCGCTTTTAGGCCATCAAGTACAATTCGGTGGTCATCAACAAGTATCAATCTAATGTTGCTCATGGCGGTGGAATTCTTATGGTTGCCACAGTTCCTTGGCTTGGGCTTGGTTGGTAGTTCACTTCTCCGTTCATGGCCTTGGCGCGGCTCGAAATGTTCATCAAACCAATGCCATTCCGGCTTTCGATGGAGTCAAATTTAAAGCCCTTTCCGTTGTCTTCTACCACCAGCACTAAATGGCTTTTGGTTCTCAATAATTGAACAGATACAGCTTGGGCCTGAGAATGTTTGATAATGTTGTTCACCAGTTCTTGGCAGATGCGATAAAGACTCACTTCCAACCTCTCAGGAAAACGTTCGCCTTCCATGTTATGATGCTCAAATTCGTAAACAATAGTAGTGCTTCCGAGGCTTTTGTTGAGCATGTCCTCTATCGCAGGAATCAATCCCATATCACTCAACGCACGCGGCATCATTTGATGGCTGATGTTTCTAACCTCAGCAATGGAATCATCGAGCATTGCTTTCGACTCGTTGTATCTTTCCTTCTCCTCCTCAGAAACATCCTTCATCTTAGAAAATCCTTTCTGCAATCTCAGGCTCAGGCCAGTTAATGTTTGTACAATTCCATCATGCAAATCCTTGGCAATCCGTTTCCTTTCGTCTTCCGTAGCTTGAATAATGGCTACCAGTCCACGCTCACGTTCTGCAATGATGGCCGCATCTTTTTCGGCCTGCGTTCTTCTTTTATAAACCTGAAAGAGCGCAAAACCGAGAAGCAAGAACGAAATCAGCCCTCCAAGCAATCCAAAAATCCATTTAGTACGATTCTCCAATTTCAATCTAGCTTCAGCTAAAGCCACTTTCTTATCGGCAATTTCTGCGTCCTTTTGTGCAGTTCGGTACTGTGTTTCCAGTTCTTCTACCTGCAAACTTCTTTCAACCGTTACCAAGCTGTCCTTCAGGTTATCGTACTTAATCCAATACGGATAAGCCTCAGCATGGCGGCCTGCTCTGCCAAAAGCACGCGCCTTGGTTCGGAAAACCTTCCACAGAAGCGACATATCCTTGTTTGTATCTGCCAACATTTCGGCAGTATCCAAATAGGCCATCTCATTCTTTGGTTGGTTCAGCTTATGATAGATATCCGAGATATTGTAATAGGTGGACGCATATCCTTCCGAGTTTCCAAGGTCAATCTGTATCCTCAACGCCTTTTGAAAAGCAATAAGAGCGTTCGGATAGTTTCCCATAACGGAATAACAGTCTGCCAGCTCTCGGTAGGCTCGCGAAAGTCCGTAACGGTCATTCACTTGCCCGTATAACGGAATGGCAAGTCGCACGTAATGAATGGCCGAATCGTTGTTGTTGAGGTTAGATTTGGCGAACAGCTGCGATATATTAAGGTAGGTTGCGGCAATTCCTGTTTTGTGATTGATTTTAATTCGGATGTTGAGAGCCTGCCAGTAGTAGCGCATGCTTTTCTCTAGCTGCCCGTCTTCAATAAGAATGAGGCCAATATTATTGTATGTATTCCCTAGCCCAAGCAGGTTGTCTATTCGCTCAAATATCTCTGCAGCGCGTATGTAATGGTCAATGGCCTTTTCCAATTCGCCATTGTTCCAATGGATGAGGCCAATGTTGTTGAGCGCACCGCCTTCTGTTTTCAGGCTTCCCGTTCTCCGAGCTTCTACTAACGCTCGGTTATAGAAATAAAGTGCCGAGTCTGGAATAGACTTGATGTCGTACGCCACACCCATGCGGTTGTAGATGCTGCCGAGCAGTGAATCAACACCTGTCCGTTTGCTTTCGGATAGGGCACGTTTTCCAAAATAAATGGCCGAATCGGGCTGATTAAACACGTAAACCCAAATAAGTGCATTGTGGGTGGTAACATCTGCCTTGCCAGAATGATATACACCCAGCAGACTGTCGGCCTTCGTTTGTGCACAAACCTAACCTGCGATAACTACGAAAAGCAGCACAAGAATGTGCCTAATGTGGGATTGGCGAATCATAATGTGGGTTATGGTTGGCCTTGGAGGTAAAGGAACGGAATCCATTCAAACCATCAACTGATATTAACCAAGTGGCACCCGGATGCTCGCCACCGTTCCCTGTTCGGGACTTGGTTCGTAGTTCACTTCGCCATAAATGGCCTTGGCGCGGCTGCTGATGTTCCTCAATCCGATTCCGTTCTGATTGTTCGGGTTGTCAAACTCAAATCCCTTTCCGTTGTCTTCCACAACCAATACCAAATGCGTTTTTGTTTTGAGTAATTGAACCGAAACCGCCTTGGCCTCCAAATGTTTGATGATGTTGTTGATGAGTTCCTGACAGATTCGGTAAAGCGAGATTTCGATGCTTTCATCAAACCAATCTGTACCAATATTGTGATGCTCAAACTCGTACTGAATGTCGGTTGATTCCAGCGATTTTTCGAGCATATCGGCCAGCGCAGGAATCATTCAGTGGTTTGAAAAGTGCAATGGCCTGAACGGTTTGGCGGAAGCTTGCCTCGCGCTCGCCAAACAGGTGTGTCACAGTGCTAAGTTTGGCTCGGATCTCCGCTTCGGTCTTCAGATTTTCAGATGCCACGGCCTGCTTCAAACCTGCTTCCAGAATGGGTTTGGAGCCGTGCAGATCCGACACCATCTCATCGTAAGGCATCGAAACAATGCTGTCCATATCCGCTTGCGCGAAAAGGGAAGAGAGCAAACCCTGACACGCCTGACATCACGACCCGAAAACCGCATTCTTACAAACGCTCTGACAGGCGTGTCAGTAATCCTGTTTTTGGCTCTTTTGCTTACCAAACCATACAAATATTTTCTGCATCCCTTTGTTGACGGGGCTTTCAGAGGTTTTTGTTTTTACAAGAACAAGTTTGGCACGACCCTAAGCACGGTAATTGCTTACTGTCATTCGTCAAACATTAAATCACAAACAACTAAAAATAAATATTATGGAAGACGCATTCAAAAAATTCTTGTACGCTGGTGTTGATCTAGCTGCAGAAGTATCTACAAAATTCGAAGAGTCGGTAAAAGACCTTATCGAGAAAGGTAAAATCTCTGACGTAGAAGGAAAGAAATTGGTAGACGAACTTTTCGAAAAGACAGAGGCTCGCAAAGAAGAATTCGAAGCGAAGTACAACGAAATCAAAGAAAAAGTTGGCATCATCAAGAAAACAGAAGAAGAAATTCTTGCTGATCTTAAGTCAAAAGTTGCTGATCTTGAAAGCAAAATTGGTAAGGTTTCTACCAAAGCGACACCAAAGGCGGCTGCAACAGCATAGTTAAAAGCATGTTCAGAAGGCCTTAAGTAGGACAACCATTTTAAACGCCCAGACACCTGTCTGGGCGTTTTTTGTTTATTCCGTTGAACATGCTATTTAGTACTTTCGCCTTTCAGCATTCGCTACGGATGATATTCAACGGACAGACCTTTCAAAACATAAATCGAATACGCGAAATTATCGCGGTTCTTATAAAGTACGGCTTTGAGGATATCGTGACTAACTCTACACTTCGAAACTTTGTTTCGGAAAAGGGTCGCATTTCTTGGAAGCGCCAAGGTCAGCCTGTATTTCAATACACGCGCTGGGAACGGGTTCGAATGGTGTGCGAAGAGTTGGGGCCAACTTTTATCAAGTTGGCGCAGGTTCTGAGTAACCGCCCAGATATGCTTCCGGCTGCGCTTATTGATGAGTTAGAAAAATTACAGGATAATGTTCCTGCCGTTCCTTTTGAGGAAATCAAGGCTACGATTGAGAAAGAAACGGGAAGGAGACTGGAAGAGGTTTTCCAAGCCTTCAACGAAAAGCCATTAGCAACCGCTTCTATTGGACAGGTTCATAAGGCACGATTGCATTCGGGAAAAGAGGTTGTTGTAAAAATACAACGTCCGGGTGTAAAAGACATGGTCTTTCGTGATTTGGCCATTTTGACGGATGGAGTGAACCGTGCGGATCGATACCTCAAAAAGCAAGGTATTCTTAACGCCATGGATATGGTGCGTTCTTTCGAGCGCAGTATGCACAAAGAGCTTGATTATCGTACAGAAGCCCGTAATCTGGAGCGTTTCCGGAACCTGTATAAGGAATACAAGAACTTCATTATTCCAGCTGCTTTCCGTGAATTCAGCACCGAAAAAATGATGGTGATGGAATTTGTTGGTGGTTGCAAAATCTCCGATGTTCCTCAGTTGAAAGCATGGGGTCTAAATCCTGAAAAAGTTGCAGAAAACGGCATGAACATATACCTGACTCAAATATTCGAGTTCGGTATTTTCCATGCTGATCCGCACCCAGGAAACGTACTCGTTCGGAGAGACGGGGTAATCTGCCTTCTTGATTTTGGCATGGTGGGAACGCTGATGCGAAAGGACAAATATGCCTTTGCTGGCATTTTTGTAGGAATGGCCGAGCGCGACCCGGCCAAAATGGCGAGCAACTTAAAGGCTCTTGCAATTGACCATGGCATTATTGACATGCGCCAATTGGAGTATGAGCTAAACGAGTTAATTGAAGATTTTGCCTCTCTCAATGTGGATGAAGCTAGCATTGCCGATACCGTAGAGCGACTTCAAAAAATCATGTTTGACCATCAGATACGTGTTCCTGGTGATGTGTTTCTCATTTTCCGTGCCTTTGCCATTTTAGAAGGAATAGGAAAGACCATCCATCCTAATTTCAACACCTACGATTTTATCCGCCCGTACGGTTTAAAGTTGATGAAGGAGAAGTATTCTCCCCAGAATATTTGGATGGATGTGAATCAGCGCTTTACATCCATTAACGCGTTTCTAACATCCTTTCCAAAGGATGTGCGCGAGATTCTTGATCAGACCAAAAATGGTAAGATTCATTTTGAGGTGGAGCTACAGGGTTACGGCTACCTGCTCAAAAAAATGGACACCATTGCCAATAGGATGGCAATCACGTTTCTCACTGTAGCATTCATTATCGGTTCTGCCATAACGATGACCGTGGATTGGGGAGACCGTGTGAAATACATCTACGGCCTACCTGAAATAAGCGTTTATGGCCTTTGGTGTGCGGGAATTTTGATGGTGCTCCTCTTCTACTCCATTATCAGAAGGAGTAAGTATAAGTAGGCTGGGTTTAATCAAACACGGCAATTGTAACTCCCTCTGTTTCCGAAGGCCAACTAGGCATGTGCAGTTCTCGGTTATTAAAGTTCAGGTCAATTGTTGGTTGTTGCGCAGTGGGGAAGAAAACATCTACACCCGTTAGAAAGGATGTAAAGCTGAACAGGCCAACTGAGGTTTCGTCTGTTTGACCATTACCATCATCGTAAAGGAAATAGGCAATTGTAGTGTTGTCTACTGATGCAAATTCCTGAGTGCTTAAATTGTATCCTCCGGCTGTCATTTGATCTCGGTTATAGATAACCGCTTGGCTTGAGGTGAAGGAGATTACAACGGCCTGATTATCATCCTCAGGTAAGCTTGCAAGTAGTGTGCCCGCCAACGAGCTTGCGGGCGGAAACGCGCGCAAATAAACCAGCGCATCAGATGTTAAGAACGGCTCGCGATAGTAATGAAGTTTGCGGTCGGCAGCATTGGCAGATACAACTTCAAACTCGTAATGAACACTTTCCTTCGCACTAAAACCGCCCCACTTGCCTTCCGTGCTGGTGCTATATGTATAGGATGGTTGTGTATTCAATCGTACGCCCGATGCCGTGTTCACTTCGTAAACTTTTACGGTTGCGCCTACCAACGGTTGGTTCTCTCCCAGCGTTAGCACCTTGCCCGAAACGGTTCGTTTGTCGTCCGATGCAATTGTGGTAGCATTTGGTGCTTGACCTCTAAAAAACTTAAACATCTCCGTAAACGTCTCTTCCGATGTGGCTACTTGGTAATGGTCTTTTAGATTTAACGACACATTGGTTGCCCCAGCAATATCGCCACCCGCCACGATGGCATCATAAGGAGAGTAAATATTGAGCGTTGGAACCTCTCCATTCGGTCCTGCGGAACTTGACTGTGGGTTGCTTCCTAAATGAACGTAGTGCGCCACTTTTGATGCTCTTGTCGCATCAGCCAAGTAGTCATAACCCAAGCCGCCTCCAGCGCTATGACCAACAAGTTCGACTTGCGCTGCGCCTGTAACCGACAACACATTATCGATAAAATCATCCAGCGCTTCAACAGAAGATCCTCCACCTAAAGAGTTCCAATCGAACACGTAAGTGCTTGAGCCGCAGTAATTGTTCTGTGCAAATCGCTTCACTTGTCCAGCATAAGTGTCTCCTGAGGCTAAAAACCCATGACACATAACCACTGGATTAAAAGATGTATCGCACGCTGCCGTTGGAGAGTCAACCTCCTTCTTACAGGATAAAACGGAGAAGGAAATCAAAAGGAGAGTTAGAATGCTGTTTTTCATGGAGAGTGTTTTTAAGAGATGCTAATATAATTTGATCTGGCTAAAATTAAACACCAAATGACACCATCGCCACCTGAATCCAGCCTATAATGAACCCGATTACTGCCCCTATGAGTTCAATAAACTTGAACTCCTTCTCTAGGAGGCTCATTAGCAGGTCTTCGAGTTTGTCGGAAGATAAATGGTTAACCTTTTCGGCAATCATCTCCTCAATGTTAAACTGCTCTTCAAGATCGCCAAAATAGGCGTTCATAAGGTCTGGAACAGCCGTGTGTACCTCTTCCATTAGCTCTTGCACTATTCTGGCCTTCCGCTTTTCGCTGAGAATGATTCTGCTCAGGGTGGGAAATCGTTTTGGCACTTTAACGGAAAAGAAATCCTCAACCTTGTTTTCTATAATCTGAACGATTGATGCTATATTGTCTGGAGAAATTAACCTGTCTTTAAGGTCTTTAGACGAAAGCAGTTCCTCTGCCACCATCTTTCCCATTTTGTTGGCCACATTCTGCTGGTTTTTGGGAAAAATTCCTTGAAGTTTATACACCCCAAGAATGTTCATTGGCTTCTTTGGGTGAAAAAGCATTTTCACCGCGATGTAGTTGGTAAACCAACCCACCAAAGCTGCTATGAACGGGAGTGTATAAATCATCCAACCAGCCCCCTAAATTCCCCAAAGGGGGACTGAATTAAACGCTGTGGTTTTCTTAAATTTCCTTTTCCTAATTGCATCCGTTTTGTTTTGCCGTTTTCTTGTTTCGTCTGCCTACTCCCCCTTTGGGGGTTGGGGGGTTTTATCCACTTTCAAACGTTCATCCCGATTGGCAATTTCCCAAGCTGTGTGAAAGATGAGCCGTGCGATTTTCTCCATTTTCTGGAACATGATTTTATCAACAGTATCCGTTGTTTGATGGTAATCTTCGTGCACGCCTGTGAAGTAAAAAATGACTGGAATATCGTTTTTGGCAAAGTTGTAATGATCCGAGCGGTAGTAGAATCGGTTAGGGTCTTTCTCGTCATTATAAGTGTAATCGAAGTCGATTCCCGAATAGGTTTCGTTCGTTTTTTCGCTCAGCGCATGCAGTTCGGTACTCAGTTTGTCAGAACCGATGATATAAACGTAGTTTGAATCAGGAGCGTGGTTTTCATCAATCCGCCCAATCATATCTATGTTCAGATCCGCCACCGTGTTCTCTAATGGAAAAACAGGATTATCGGTGTAAAATTCTGATCCGAGCAAGCCTTTTTCCTCGCCTGAAACGGTCATAAAAAGCATACTTCGTTTCGGTCCGTGACCTTCCTTTTTTGCCAATGCAAATGCCTCGGCTAATTCAAGCAGAGAGGTCGTTCCTGAACCATCATCATCTGCTCCATTAAATATATCGTCTCCCTTTTTTCCCAAATGATCATAATGGGAAGTGACAACCACAAGCTCATTCGGTTTTTCCGTTCCTTCCAAATAGGCCAACACGTTTTCGGATGTCAGTTCCTCTCGGTTTTTCTTTACGTCAATAACAATTGGCAGGTCAAAAATATCTTGTGCGTGAGGGGTCTTTTTCTTTGAAATTCCCTTAATCATCTTCTTCCTTAAATCCTTCATCCCTGCACCTTCCACAATCTTGTCCGCCATTTTAGAACTGATAAAAATCAATGGAATTCCAGTTGGCTCAACGGACACATCGCCCAATTGCAGGTCTGGCCGTTTGATGTACCGCCCGAACTGCGAAACGGATGTAGAGAAATTATCATCAATAATGAGCAATGCCTTCACTCCTTTCGCTTGTGCCAGTTCAATTTTCTTGGCCCAGTCCGTTGTCCATTCACTTTTTTCTTTTGTTCCCGTTATCAACGAATTCCCCTTTTTGTCTGTCGGTTCTCCTCCAAGGATCATAACCACTCTGTTCGTTGGTGTGATGTTCTTATAGTCATTGTACTTCTCTGATTCGATGCCGTAACCGTGAAACAGCAACATATCGGTTTCAATTCGCATATCCCCAAACCCAGGGAAATAATACATGTCTTTCAAAAATTCGAGAGAGTCCCTTCCTACAATCAGTTTCACGGTATCTGGATAAGTCAACTGCAATTTGAACGGCTGGAAATAACCGCCCAGTTTTTCTATCGGCTGATATCCAAAGTCCTGAAACCGCTCCTTTATATACTCGGCCGCTTTCTTTTGCCCTGGCTGTCCCGTTTCACGGCCTTCAAAATCATCCGATGCAATAATTTCTAATCGTGACTTAAGGTCTTTTACCGTGATGGTTTCCGCATATTTAAGTTGCACCGCATCCTTCTGCGCCCAACTTGAAACAGCAATCAGTACCAATGCAAATGTTAGCGTTCTTCTTAACATGGAATGGCAATTTTATCTGCGCGGGTAGCGTGCCTTCCACCTTCAAAATCAGTAGTCAGAAATTTGTCTACACATTCCAACGCCACTTCTGCAGAAATGAATCTGGCTGGAAGCGAAAGAACATTTGCATCGTTATGCTGACGTGTAAGTTCTGCAAGCTCGGGTGTCCAAGCAATTCCTGCGCGCACGTTGGCGTACTTATTTGCCGTCATAGCCACGCCATTTCCGCTTCCACACATAATGATTCCTGTAGTAAATTCCCCTTTATCAATTGCTTTTGCCAGTGGATGTATGGCATCTGGGTAATCCATTCTGTCGGTAGTGCTTGGCCCAAAATCCTTGATTGTATACCCTTTTTTTGTCAGAACCTGCTTAATTAGCTCTTTCAGTTCAAATCCCGCATGATCGCAAGAAATAGCAATGTGTTTCATGTGTTTTGTTGTGTTGATAAAGTAGTGATTCAAACTTGCGGTTTATTAACAGCCCTTATCTGCAAAACTAATTTCGTTGTCAACAACTTCTCAAACAAAAGTTTGCGCAACCCGATACTTAATTGCAGTTGGGTAAAAGATTGGATTATGCAAGAAAAAAGATCCGCCAAGTTTCAACAATCGGAGTCCTTTTTGCTTCTCTTGTTTTCCGTCCAATTACCAACGATCAACATTACTGACAAACCGTGAATAACTACCTAATTAATTGGTTTTGTGAAACACTAAGCTAATAATAGTTGTTCATTTCTTGTTAAGTAAAGCTAACAAGTCCTCTGTCCTAATCATCCCAAAAATTGTTTTACACGAATAAACAAGCATATATTATTACCATATTTTTTAAATCATTCTTTTTAATAATACTATAGACTGTTCATTAAAAATTAAGGAAGATTTTATCGAACTATCTTTATCGCCCCGAATGAAATTTCAAGTTAGCCTTTTCCTGATACTGTTCTGCTGCGTTGGCCAAATGATTGGTCAAGAGATGGAATATGTGAAGTTCAAGTTTGATAACGGAGTTGTGTCTAGCGAAGGCTATATGCTGGATGGAAAACCAGAGGCTTATTGGAAAACGTTTTATGATGATGGCTCACTCAAATCCGAAGGTAATCGGTTGAACCACGAATTGGATAGCATTTGGAAATTTTACGCAGCTGACGGCATTATTTCACAAAGCATTAGCTATAAGAACGGAAAGAAAAATGGTTTACGTCAGTCATGTTTCGAGGATGGAATAATCCAAAAAGAGGAAGAATTTGCGAATGATGTGTTGGTCGGAACCATTAGAGTATTCTACCCATCAGGAAAGTTGCTGGAGACCATTCCGTTGGATACGTTGGGAAAAGGAAAAGAACAGGGTTTAGGTTATGAGTTTGCCGAAGATGATGGACGAATAACAGCTGTCATTGAATATAGAAATGGGTTTGTTGCCAATCGAGATCGCATCAACAGAAAGGATAAATTTAATCAGAAACAAGGATTGTGGAGAGAGTTCTATCCAAGCCTTTTAGTCAAGGTTGAAGGGAGATATAGTAACGACAAGAAGAATGGCTATTTCAAAACGTATGATGAGGGAGAAAATTTGGTCGAAACTTTGAAGTATGTTGATGGTATTCTAATTCCAAATCCTGAGGAATTGGCCAAGCTGGATATCAAACGTGAGTATCATCCAAACGCCCAGGTCAAATCTGTTGGAAGCTATAATAAAGGTGTAAAGGAAGGAGTCCATCGGGAGTACACGCCTGAAGGAGCAGTGTCTGCCGCTAAGATTTACAGTAAAGGAAAAGCCATTGGAGAAGGAATTGTAGATGCTGAAGGAAGACGTCAAGGACCATGGAAAGAGTTCTACGAAACAGGAGAACTACGAAGCGCAGGCAAATACAAGGATGGAAGTCGCGAGGGAGATTGGCTCTTTTATTACCGTGATGGTAAGGAAGAGCAACGTGGCACCTATCATAAAGGAAAGCCTGATGGCGACTGGAAATGGACTTATAATAATGGGCAAACTTGGCGTGAAGAGGTGTTTTATGATGGACTAGAGGAAGGCCTAGCAATTGAGTACAATGACACGGGAAAAGTTGTTTCCAAAGGCAATTATTTGTCTGGGGAAAAGGAAGGTTCTTGGTTTCAGGATTTGGGCGATGACCGAGAAGAAGGAACTTATGTTGCTGGGCAACGTAACGGGATGTGGAAAAGCTATTTTACTAGTGGTAAAACCAAATTTGAGGGAAAATTTGAACAGGGAGGAGAGAACGGAAAACACTCATATTACTTTGAAAATGGACAGTTGCAAGAAGTTGGTAGCTTTAAGTTTGGGTTGAAGGAGGGAGACTGGTATTCTTACAATGAGGAAGGAATCCAAACACGAGTAATTACCTATAAGCAAGGGGAAACTGTGAAAGTAGATGGTGAAAAAGTAGTGCAAGCAGACAAAGAAGATGAGTAGCGTCAAGCTAGATTATAATACAACAAGGTATCAGAATCTGATAGAAAATCTTCCTGTCGGAGTTTTGATAATCAATAGCGATAAGATTGATTATGCTAATCCGCATGCGTTGAAATTGCTTGGAATTTCGGAAAATCAAGTGTCAAAGTTGATTCCTGTTCAGTTTCTACATCCTTCTTACAATAATGAATTCGATTTATTGGTCAATGGAATCAAAGCTGGGAAACAACCAGGATTCATTGAGTTAAAAATTAGGAAGGTGGATACGAAAGCTATTTTAGATGTAGAAACGAGTGGAGGCCTGTTAGATGATGGCTCAATTCAGTTGCTCATCCACGACATTTCTACGAGAAAACAGTTGGTGAGGGAGCAGCTGAGGGCTCAAATAGCAGAGGAAACGAACCTGCAACTTCAGCGTGAGATTATTGAACGAAGTAAAGCTGAAAAGGAGCTTCGTCAGGCTCAAGAATATGCCCGGAGCATCATAGATAGCTCGTTGGATATGATTGTTGCAACCGATATTAATTATAATATCAATGAGTATAACGCTGCCGCTGAAGCTACATTTGGTTATACTCGGGAAGAGGTGATGGGCAAACCTTTATCTATGCTGTTTTCTGACGAACAGGAGATGACAAAAGTTGTCGAGCGCATTAATGATCTAGGTTCTTTGGCCAATGAGATTATCAATCGTAAGAAAGATGGCACGTTTTTCATTTCGTTTCTATCCGCATCAGTAATTAAAAACGAGAAGGGAGAAACTATTGGTGCAATGGGCGTGTCTCGAGATATTACAGCGCTCAAAAAAGCAGAAGAGGAACTGCGCTTAAGTGAAGAGCGGCATCGTGCTATATACGATCAGGCTTACATAGGAATTGCGAGAATTGCCAAAATGGGGCGTTTTCTTTTGGTGAACGAGCGGCTTTGTGATATGCTTGATTACACAGCAGATGAGTTATACAAGAAAACGTTCTATGAGCTAGGAGTTCAGGAAGAGGTTGAGGAGAGTCTTGTTGACTGGGATCAATTATTGAGTGGCAGGATAAAGAACTTCTCTCGCGAGCAAACCTATGTTCGAAAGGATGGAGAACTATTGAGTGCTAATGTTACCGTGTCTTTGGTGCGTGATTCAAATGATAACCCAAATTATTTTGTGGCTGTTTTTGAAGATATTACCGAGCGGAAGGAATATGAGAGGCAATTGGAAGCATCTATCAAGGAAAAGGAAGTTCTACTTAAAGAGGTTCACCATCGAGTGAAGAATAACATGCAGGTTATTTCAAGTATTCTCAACCTACAATCGTCATATATAGAAGATGAAACTGCTTTGGCAATTCTCCGCGAAAGTCAGGACAGAATAAAGTCTATGTCTTTTGTGCACGAAAGTCTCTACCAGAGCAAAACACTCTCGGAGGTTAATTTCTCCGAATACGTACAAAACATTGCACGAAATTTATTTCATTCCTATGGCAGACCAGAAGGAGGCTTATCGCTCGATTTTGACTTGGAGGAAGTATTTCTCAATTTAGACACTTCAATTCCGTGTGGACTTATTATAAACGAAGTAGTGTCAAATTCGTTGAAGTATGCTTTCCAAGGGCGCGAAAAAGGCGTTATACGAATAGAATTTTCTAAACTTGCTGATGGTAAATTGAAACTTATTGTAAGCGATAACGGTATAGGGCTACCAGATAATTTTGATATTGAAAATGCCGAATCCTTGGGTTTACAATTGGTAACTACGTTGGTTACTCAGGTAAGTGGCGAGTTGAAAATTGATACTTCTAACGGTACAGAGTTTAATATTGTGTTTAAAGAGCAGTAATTATGGCAAAAACGAGTATACTTGTTGTTGAAGACGAGAGTATTGTAGCTAAGGATATTCAGAATAGCCTAAAGAAGTTAGGTTATTCTGTTCCCAGTGTGGAAAACTCAGGTGAGGATGCCATCGATGCAGCTGGTCAATATCGACCAGACTTAATCCTTATGGATATTATGCTCAAAGGAGAAATCAGTGGTATTGAAGCTGCTGAACAGATAAAGAACCGGTATCAGATTCCTGTTATTTTTCTCACAGCTTATGCTGACGAGAGTACCCTGAACAAGGCTAAGGTTACGGAGCCTTATGGTTACATAATCAAGCCATTCAAGGAGATAGATCTTCACACATCTATTGAAATGGCATTGTATAAACACGGAAAGGAGCAAGAACTAAGAAAGGAAAGAGATTTGTACTCATCTATTGTTCTGGATAAATCAGCAGACGATTGCATTTTTGTTAAATCTAATAGTCGGTTGGTTAAGGTTAAAACGAATGAAATCTATTTTGTGGAAGCCTTAAAGGATTATGTAATTATTCATTCCAAGGACGCTAAGTATACCGTGCATTCAACAATGAAGGATATGCAATCCAAATTATCTACCAGTGAGTTTCTTCGTGTGCATCGGTCCTTCATTGTGCGGGTGGACAAGATTTTTGCCATAGAACAAAACAATCTTGTAATGGAGGATGAGAAAAAGGTTATCCCTGTTGGTGGTTCTTATAGAGATGAGTTACATAGTAGACTTAAATTCATCTAACTTATTGTAAACCAAATACTTAACGAGCGCTTGGTTTTGACCTCATAAGGAGGCTCTTTAGGGTGAATTAGGGTTTTTTTGACTCTTGCCCTATCTCGGAGCTTAAAGTGGCTAAGCGAAGCTTTAAATTACCTTCTTAAACACGTAGGTTACACTAGAGCATTTTCTAGTCTCAAAAAGGGTCTTGACATTAGAGTAAGACCCGACAAGGAAAGCTCTAACCCATCCAGAAGCTGTTTTTATAATTCCAGGATTATTGATGTTTTTCTCGCTGAGCAAACTGACGTAGTATGAGTCAAACCACATCGGTTTTATTTGTTGAAGCTTAAATCCATTTTTGGACATCAGTGTTTCAATGGTTGCCGGATTGAAGTGATATAAGTGACGCGGCACATCATATGCTGCCCAGTTTGTTTGGTAAAAATTAGCATCATAAGAGGTGTGGTTGGGAACAGCGATTACTAGGATTCCTTCTTTTTTTAGGATGCGATGAAAGTGATTAATTGTATCCTTAAGTCGATGCACATGTTCTAAAACATGCCAAAGCGTAATCAAAGATTTGCTTTCAGCCGCTACTTGCGCAATATCTTCGACAAGGTTTATTTTAGAGGACTTTTCTAATATCTTTTTGCGTGCATTCGGGTCTGGTTCAAATGCTGATACTTCCCAATTGTTATTGACTAGTTCATTAGAGAAATCACCACTACCCGCTCCATAATCCAAGATATTTTTTTCTCCAGTTATTTCTTCTAGAGCTTTTCTTTTCTGTTTGAGTGTGTGCTTCTTTATAAATCCATAAAGCGTAAATAAGAGGCCTGATTTAGTGTCCGTATGAGATACATATTCTGGGCTATCGTAGTATTTACCAATGGCGTTTTCCTCAGGGCGCGGATTGGTAAAAAGCAACTTACAGCTTGAACATTCTACCAAGGAAAACGAATTTTTTGAATACGTGTAATCAACGCACGACAGCGTTCTCTCAAAGTGGTTATGCTCACATGAAGGACATGTGATAAGTGTTTCCAAAGAGTGTTCCACGTGAAACTATTTACCTAAGTGAACGAGTAATACTGAAATGTCGGAAGGGGAAACACCACTTATTCGCGATGCTTGACCAATTGATTTTGGACGAATTTTAGTTAGCTTTTGTCTGGCCTCAGCAGATATTGATTGGAGTTTATTATAGTCGAACTCAGGCTTGAGGTTGATTCCTTCAAAACGCAAAATCTTGTCAGCAGATTCCTGCTCTTTCTGGATGTAACCACTGTACTTTGCTTGGATTTCTACTTGTTCAATTACTTCCAAATTGTTGCTAACTGAATAAACAGTTGTAGCTACTGATGGAATCTCTAGAATCATTGAAGGTAAATCAATTTCAGGTCTGGATATCAGCGTGTAGGCTTTAAGCTTTTGTTTAACTGAAGCACTTTTTCTGCTGGTTAGGTAAGGATTGCTTTCATCGGTTTCTAGGCTTAGCTTTCCCAGTAGTTTTTCGATAGCTGCAACATCTTCAACCTTCGCCTCCATTCTTTTTAAGCTTGCTTCTGAAGCTAGCCCAAGATTGTAACCAAGCCCTGTTAAACGGACATCTGCATTGTCCTGACGGAGCAAGATACGGTGTTCTGCACGTGATGTAAACATGCGATATGGCTCTTCCGTACCTTTCGTGATAAGGTCATCGATGAGGACACCGATGTACGCTTGAGACCGCGTTAAAATGAACGGATCTTTCTCTGATGTGTTTTGATGAGCATTTATTCCTGCCATCAATCCTTGGCACGCGGCTTCTTCATAGCCCGTGGTTCCATTGATTTGACCTGCGAGGAACAGGTTCTTTACAAGCTTAGTTTCTAAGGTATGTGTCAATTGTGTAGGTGGGAAATAGTCATATTCAATGGCATATCCAGGACGGAAAATCTTGGCTTTTTCCATTCCTGGAATATGTCTTAAAGCCTCATATTGTACGTCTTCCGGTAGGGATGTTGAAAATCCGTTTAGGTAAACTTCCACGGTATCCCATCCTTCTGGTTCTACAAAAAGCTGGTGGCGATTCTTGTCGGAAAAACGCTCGATTTTATCTTCAATGGACGGACAATATCTCGGCCCTATTCCTTGAATTCTCCCTGAGAACATCGGAGACTTTTCAAATCCTCCACGTAAAATATCATGGACTGCATCGTTCGTGTAAGCCAAATGACAGCTTCGCTGCTCTGTCAATTTCGGAGTGTCTGAGAATGAGAATTTACTTGGGCTTTGGTCTCCAGGTTGTTCTTCCATGACCGAGTAATTGATGGTTCTTCCATCAAGTCTTGGAGGAGTTCCCGTTTTCATTCTGCCGCTTTCAAACCCAAGTGAATTTAGATTCTCGGTCAGGCCAGTCGCTGCTCTTTCAGCGCTTCTACCACCACCGAAGTTTTTTTCTCCGATATGTATTAAACCGTTTAGAAAGGTTCCGTTTGTTAGGACAACAGCCTTGCACCGGAACTCTATTCCTAGTGCCGTTTTAACTCCGCAAATGACTTGATTTTCCACAATCACTTCATTAACCATGTCTTGCCAGAAGTCCAGATTCTCCGTTTTCTCAAGCATCATTCGCCATTCATAAGCGAATTTGTAGCGATCATTTTGGGTGCGGGGACTCCACATAGCGGGCCCTTTCGACCGGTTCAACATTCGGAATTGTATCGTTGACTTATCAGAAACTATTCCAGAATAACCACCAAGAGCATCAATTTCGCGTACAATCTGTCCTTTAGCCACTCCTCCCATTGCAGGGTTGCATGACATTTGACCAATGGTGGCCATGTTCATGGTGATGAGCAAGGTGCTTGAGCCGAGGTTGGCTGCAGCAGCAGCAGCTTCGCAGCCCGCGTGCCCGCCACCAACTACAATTACGTCATAATCCTTGTGCATAGTTCTATGATTGTTTCACGTGGAACAACTCTAAGTTGTTGAAATCCAAAAGGTTGTAAAACCTAAAAGGAGCGCAAAGATAGATAAAAATCCTCCTTTGCTGTCATTTGCACTTTTGCTTCAGTTTTCTTGTCAGTATAACCAAGGAGATGCAGTGTTCCGTGTACTATTATTCTGTGAAGTTCCTCAGTCATTGCCACACCTAACGATAGAGCATTTTCGGTAACGCGATCAACGCTAATGAATATGTCACCAGCTACATCTAACTCTTCGCTATAATCGAAGGTTATTACGTCCGTGTAATAATCGTGTTCAAGGTGATTTCTGTTCACCTCCAATAAGTAGTCATCGGAACAAAAAATGACCGAAACTTCAGTGAGAGTTTTGCCTTCTTTTAGGCAAACGTCTATCAGCCAATCAGCAATAAGAGACTCGTTGGAAACAGAAAAATCAGTTTGCTCCGAATGGAACGAAACAGTTGTCATAGAGTCACAAACTTTAGTTGAAACTAGGCGCGTTAGTACAAGAGGTTCAGTTTCTAATAGGGTTATTTCTATCGGAATAAATTAGTAACCAACAACTCAATAACCATTAACCCACTTTGAAAATCATTTCGACCTTGGTGCCGTTCTGTGAAAACTCAACCTCGTCAGCCAAGTGTTTCATAAGGAACACACCACGGCCACTGATTTTCTCCAAGTTTTCGGGATCAGTAGGGTCGGGTAGCGCTTCATGATCAAACCCTTCGCCCTCATCAATAACACTGAATGAAAGGCGATCTGCGCGTTCAACGAACTCAAGACGCACCTTTTTTTCTGGATTCTGACGGTTGCCGTGATTGATAGCATTATTCACCGCCTCAGTTACAGCAATTAGGATGTTTCCGTAGTAATCTTCGTCTACTGCGAATTTCTTGCAAATATCATCAACAAGTTTTTCGGCAATGACAATGTTGTCGGCCCTTGATTCAAAATTCAGGCTTTGTTTTTCCATTAGTGCAGCTATTCCGCCTGCTTCTTGAAGTATTCGTCAACCTTGTTCCGATAGAACGGACTTAGGTTTGGGGGAACAGTTCTCAGCAGTTCTGTCTCATTATTTTTCTGCCTTATATACTCGAAAAAGATTTCAGGGTTACCATAATCTTCACTTTTGGCTTCCTTCGATTCCCTACGTTGCTCTTGTTCCCTTTCGCGTTCCGCAGATTCAGCCTCCAAAAGCTTCGCAAGAATCTCTTGTTGACGCATAAGAGTTTCTTGCGTAATCATTTTGTTAACGAGATCCGTTTCGGTCTGTTCCATCATATCCTGCAACTTTTTCATGTCTCCAGAACTTCCCTTTCCACCAGTTTCCTTTTTGAGCTGAGACTCATACTCGCGCGCCATGTTTCGGAGAGCTTCCTGCTGAGCTGCCATCTGTGCCATTTGCTTACTCATTCCTTTATTTCCTGGACTCATACCGGGCTTATCGCCTGGTTTGTTCCCTCCAGGCTGCATTCCCTTTTTCATCTGCTCCAGTTGCTGGTTCATCTGCTCCTGAAGTTTGCGCATGGCTCCAGCAGATGGTTTACTTCCTTTTCCACCTGGTTTGTTACACGAACCAGAACCGGGCATTTGCGAAGCCATGGCTTGTTGCATTTGTTGAACAGTTTCGCTCAAGAGTAACGCAAGATTATTCAAAGATGTAAGAGCAAATTGTTGTCTCGATAGGGCTTCTCCCGTATTTCTGTCCGCCATGTTTTGGATGGACTTTTTCATGTTGCTGTTCACAGAGCGAATCTCGCGGTTGACAATGGTTTCTATCTGTGGAACACGCTTGCTCAATGCGAAAAGCGAATCTTCAATCAACTTGCTGTCATCTTTCAGTTTGAGTTGCTGACGGGCGAGGTCAGTGTATTTCGGGTCGTTCTGATTGGTGACTTTTAAGGTGTTGATTAGCTTTTCCTCATCGAATGAAAGCGTGAGGAGGTTTTCAACGATTTGACGCAAAGCTTCCATATCTTCTGATTGACCTTGTGCTTGCATCTGCATCATCATGTTGCCCATTTTCTGAGCCATGTTTTTCATTTGGTCAGCAGCTTTTTTCTGAGAATCAGATGCTTTTTTGTTCTGTTCCTTTTCCAATTGTTCCTGACTATCCTTCTGATTTTCAGAAACGGACTCTTCCTCGTTCTCGAAATCCTCCATTTTGTTTGGAGTTTCGAGCTCTTCGTTTTTCTTCTCGAGGTCGTCCATATCCTTTTTGATGTCCTCGAATTTCTTGTTCAGTTCTTCCTGCTTTTGGCTTAACTCTTTATTCTCAGCAGACTTCTCCTTCGTTTCTTCAGAAAGTTTTTCTTGCTCTTTGGCGAGTTCTTCTAGCCGCTCCATGGTCTGTTCGAGTTTCTGCTCAAACTCCAATTGTTTGAAAAGCTCTAAACTTCGGTCGAGTTCCTTTTCAAGGTCTTCGTTGGATAGTTCGATGTCTTCCAGAAGTTCCTGAGCTTTTTCTTTGGTCATCTCTTCCATGAGCTTTTCCATCTCATCAAAGAGCTTCTTCATATCATCTGACATAACTTCCTCAAACAGTTTTTCAAGCTGTTTTTGCTTTTCAACGAGCTGAGGGTCAAACTCCATCATCTCATTCATTTTGGAATTTTTCTTTTCAGACTTCTGCTGAACGTCTTCCATCTTTTTCTGCAGTGCTTTTTGCATTTGCAGCACTTCTTTCATCTTTTCCTTGTCTTCCCAGTCGAGGTTTTTCTTGTCGAGTAGATCCTTCTGAATGTCCTTGATGGACTTCTTCATCTTCTCAGCCATTTTCAAGCTTTCAGAAAGCTCTTGCTTCAGCTTTTCACTCTTGGAATCATTCTCGGCAGCCAATTCATCCATGGTGGCAACTCGGTAGGTGTTCTTTTCAGACCGAGACGATTTGCTTCCATTCACACCATCATTATCCCAAACCTCGAAGTAATATTCAATGGCATCGCCAGGGGCAAGTCCAATTAGAGCCAAATCCCAGAAATGGAAAAAGGATTCTGATTTCTGATTCTTAGAGACGTTGATTGCTTGGTCTTTTTCTTCGGATTCAGCGCCAGATTTATCTAGCCTTTTGTACTTAAAAACAAGCGATGAGAACCCGTAATCATCCTTTACCTGACCATTGAAATAGAGCTTTTTCGGATTCAGAGAGTCTTCTACGCCCATCACAGAAATGGATGGATAAAGATCTGGAACAACGGTAACGGTGTAGCGCAGGGAGTCGCCCGCTTTCATAAACTCGTTGGAACCAACAATGGTGTATTCCGAACTCCGTTTGAATTGCTCCGAGAACGTGAAACTGTTTTTTGAAACTCGTTTAAGCGTTTGAATTTCATCTCCAATTACCACATTAATTCCTTCGGTTTTCGCGGTATTGAAGACCCAACTTACCCGTGTTCCTTCGGGAATAAGGAGGTCTCCGCTATTCTGACGGTTCTCGTTCGCTCTGCCGATGTATTTCGGGAACTCTAGTTGCACATCAAACCCAACAATAGACGGTTTTGGTAGGACCTTCAACACGTGTTCTTCTGAGTTATAACCAGCCCCGCTCAATTGGAAATCAACATTTTCACGTGGTTGATGGAAAACGTATGAGAATTTGGCCGCGCTCAACTTATTCATCAGTGTGCGCTTGCCGTCAATCTCAACATAAAGATCATTTGGCACTTCTTTTCCATCGAGTGAAACGAGTAATTCAAAGTCCTGCAACTCAACAGTAGAAAGTTCTTCATTCTGAATATTGAACAGAAATGGAGCAAGGTTTTCAAAAGCAGTTCGATGATTTACAATCCTCCGTGTACCCTCCATTACCAGGGATGGAGAGAAAATCAGGATGAGAGTCAGCAGCAACAAAGGCGGAACGGCATAACGCAGAAACTGCTTGTTCTGCCCAAGGTCTATGGCGGTTGCAAACGGAACAGGCTTCAGTTCGCCAATTCGCTGGTCGATGCTTGCCAAGAGCAATTCCGAGCTGGAAGTCTCGGCTGTTCGCTGTAGTTGAAGCGTATTCAGCAAGCGGTCTTCAATATTCGAAAAGTGTTTTCCAACAATAGAAGCGGCCTCATCATACGAAATGCCTGGACGGATTTTCCAGAGCTTTATTAAGGGTTCGGCAACCCACATTCCGAACGAAACGAACGAAATAACTACCAAAGCATAAAAGAAAATGGTTCGTGTGCTTGTGCCGAAATGCCCAAAATATTCCAACGAAACAGAGGCTAGGAAAAATGCCACCAGCAATCCAATTGTCAGGAGTGTTCCACGAATAAGCTGATTCAGATAATACTTCCGAATAAACTCATCTAATTTCTGAATTAACTGGTTGCTGTTCGCGCTCATCTTCTTCTCAACGCCTGCACAATTCCTTTGTTGCCGCGATTAACAAAAATACGGGTATTCTTGAAGAGAGGGATTGCTCAGAAACAGTGTCGGATTAGCCAAATAGTCGCTTCCGATTGTCAGCAACCATCTTTTCAGGGTCAAAATCCATTTCAACCCCACGACCGTGAGCCTCATGGATTGTGATTTTGAAGAGTAATGCAAGGCCTTGTCTTTCCGTAACAGTATAGGAAGGGTCATCCAGACTATTTATTTCACCGTTAACTTGGTTGGATATCCATGTGAGTAAATGATGATCGGGCGGACTAGCGGGACTTCCTTTGAACGAGGCAACGAATGTCTTGCTTTTGATGTGTTTTACTATCGCTTCACGAAAATTATCAAGTAACCGATTGGCCTCCATTCTTGCAAGACTCACCTCTTCACATTCTAACCGATTAATCAATGCGTTAGTAACAGACTCTAATTCTACGAGGAATTGTTTCTGTGAGGCCGTCTTAAAAAAAGAAAAAAACGTCATAATCTGAGAATTACACCTTCACACCAATTAGAAATGCGCGGTTGTTTGGGACGAAAGTATTATATAATCAATGGAATCCCATATCGGGCTTTTGGTTGCCTTGAAGAACAAAAACACACGGATTACCTAACTCTAAATAAGGCTAACTTTGCGCTCCCAAAATTGACCTTAATGGAAAACCGAAAAGTACGCGTACGATTTGCCCCCAGCCCAACAGCCCAACAGCGCACTAGCAATTATTGCAAGGCGTTAATAATCTAGAAAAAGAGGCAAATCCAAACCTTCAGTCTTCGGTTCCTCCCTTCTTTCCATACTCGGTCGGAGGCTCATTGATTCCTAGTTCTACATTGCTGAAAAGCACCTCATGCTGCCTTTCAATGTTTGCTTGAAACGAGGTGGGCAGTCGGCACCAGTCAAATACATCTACCAGAATGGGAATGTTGCTTTTCATGATGTTCTCCTTTACAGCCATTAAATCATCGATAGGTATTTTTTGAAGGTTTTTGGAGCGAATAACGAGATCGAGGTCACTGCCATCGTGCGCCTCACCTCTTACGCGGCTGCCATAAGCCCACACTTCCATGGGTGTTTTTGCTGATGCGAAAATTGTTTGCAGCGTTTGCCTATCCTTATCCCTCAGTAGCATTGTTCTGTTGTTTTATTACTTCGGCAAGATCTTTAGCATCTGCAATGAATTGAGGAAGTACCTTTAATGTTTCCTCCGCGAAATTCTCGCCATAATCGTGTGCCGTATTGTTCCTGTTATCGCGGTATTGCAACCATCGCTCGCAGGTTTCGGTTGTAATCAGACTACGTTTAACGGCTTGCCTGAACAAATCCTTAAAATAAAGCCGATCTGCCTCCTTGTTTGAGTGCAGGTAGAGGGTCAAAACTTTGCGAAGGAGTTTACCGCTCTGCTCCAAGATTATCTCAAACTCTTTTACGCAGGCAGAACGGTACATGTTATAATCAATAGTCTCGGCATCTGCCTTGAGCAAAAGAGTATGTGCTTTTTCGAGTGTCGTGATACATCGTTCGTAATAGACAGTATCTATTTTCATTGATTAATGCTATTTGAAGGTAAATGTAATGAGCTACGCTCAAATTTACCTAGATGTTTCAACACCGCAAGCTACCGTTTAACCGCGCCATCCGCGTATTCCGTGTTCCATTCAGCAGAGCGTCCGTCCAGTCAGTTTTATCTGCAGGGCAAACGTATCTAATAGTCCAAAGCATTGTGCTTGAGTTCTTCCACAAAATTGGAAAAGACATATTATCGCTACAGAGACACATATTTTCACAGAATAAAACACGGATTACCATTTTCTTTCTGTGAAAGGAATCTGTGTCTCCCTCGAATAATCGAGACGGGTTGTGGACAAAAAAGTGTTTTTACTTGGAGAAGAGAAAGTTTGACAGTGAAAAAATGTGCGAATCGAAATTGAACTACGCACGAAAAGCCAGAGTTTAGATGCGTTTTCCCTGGTTTTATCTGTGTTCCATTACCTTTTTGCCGCACGTTCAATTAGCCTAACTTTGCCGCCCAAAATCAACCTTAATGGAAGACAGAAAAGTACGCGTACGATTTGCCCCCAGCCCAACAGGACCGCTACACATGGGAGGCGTTAGAACTGCGCTTTACAATTATTTTCTTGCCAAGAAACTGGGAGGAGACTTCATTCTTCGCATTGAAGATACCGACCAAACGCGCTATGTTCCTGGAGCGGAAGAATACATGATGGAAGCGCTGGAATGGTGCGGAATGACATTCGATGAAGGCCCGCGTCAAGGAGGAGCTTACGGCCCATACCGTCAGTCGGAAAGAAAGGAAAGCTATCGCCAATATGCCGATCAGTTGATAGAAAGCGGCCATGCGTATTATGCGTTTGATACGACCGAGGAGTTAACTGAAATGCGTGAGCGTTTGACCAAGGCCAAAGTTGCAGCCCCGCAATACAATGCTGTTACACGTGAAACAATGAAGAACTCACTCACTTTATCAGAGGATGAGGTGAAAAGACGTTTGGATGAAGGGGAGCCGTACGTTATTCGTATCAAGATTCCGAGAAAAGAAGAGGTTCGATTTCATGATGTTATTCGTGGTTGGGTAGTGGTTCACACATCGCAGATGGATGATAAGGTTTTGTTCAAATCGGACGGAATGCCGACCTACCACCTGGCCAATATTGTGGATGATTACCTGATGAAGATTACGCACGTCATCCGTGGAGAGGAGTGGTTGCCATCTGCACCGCTTCATGTTTTGCTTTACAAGTATTTGGGTTGGGAAGATGTGATGCCAGCATTTGCGCATTTGCCACTAATTCTGAAGCCAGATGGCAACGGAAAACTAAGCAAGCGTGATGGAGACCGCCTTGGTTTCCCGGTGTTCCCGCTTAATTGGCAAGACCCAACTTCAGGCGAGCAATCTCAGGGCTATCGTGAGCGAGGGTATTTTCCAGAAGCATTTGTGAATATGCTAGCCATGTTGGGCTGGAACCCTGGAACTAATCAAGAGATTTTCACGATGGAAGAGCTGATTGACGCGTTTTCGTTGGAAAGAGTCGGGAAATCAGGTTCAAAGTTTGACCCAGAGAAAGCCAAGTGGTACAATCAGCAGTATTTAAGAACACGTGATGATGCGGAATTGGCAGATATTTTCTTGGTAAAACTGAAGGAGGAAAGCGTAGATGCTGATAAAGCATACGTCACTGCCGTTTGTGCCTTGATAAAAGAGAAAACTCAATTCACATCAGAATTTTGGGATTTTGGAAGCTACTTCTTTCAAAAACCGACTGAATTTGATGAGCAGGTCATTAACAAACGTTGGAACGATAATGCCGCACGCTTTTTTCCTGTGCTAGCAGATGACCTAAATAATCTTGCAGAATGGAAAGCAGGAGCAATTGAAGCCACATTCAAAGCAACGGCTGAGAGGCTGGAGATTAACCCAGGACATGTAATGCAACTTTTCAGAGTGTTGCTGAGCGGACAAGGCGGAGGACCAGTTTTGTTTGAAATGACGGAACTATTGGGACAGGAAGAAGTTGTAGCTCGCCTTCGTGAAGGCGTTGAAAAACTGAAATAATGCAGGAGCTTTTTATAGAAGACATCCGCCTCCATGCCTATCATGGTTGCATGGAAGAAGAAGGAAGAATAGGAGGAAAGTACCGTATTGACATTAAAGTCGTTGCAGATTTTTCGGAATGTGCAGACTCAGACGACCTGAATAAAACGGTTGATTATGTGGTTGTGTATGACCTTGTAAAAGAGGAAATGGCTATTCGCTCCAAGCTTATTGAAACTGTTGCCAAACGAATTGCTCTCAAATTGCAGGCGCAATACACCTGGGTTTCTGAGTGGGAAATAAGTTTGACCAAATTCAATCCGCCCGTAGGAGGAAGCCTTGGTCAGAGCCGCATTGTTTGGAGGTTGAAGTAGTTATTGGGTTATCAAGTTATTTGTTACAAGGTCGAGACAACCGAATAGCCATTAACCCAATAACAAATAACCATTAACCCAATAACCCTATGCCATTAGGCATTGATTATTACTTTTGCACCATGGTCGAGTGGCCGAGCGGTTAGGCAGTGGTCTGCAAAACCACGTACAGCGGTTCAAATCCGCTCTCGACCTCAAAA
>Ga0209702_10003096_pt1 | contig 27096 bp, 26 predicted proteins | sample FRY01_FD_187210 | JGI IMG/M metagenome (GOLD analysis project Ga0209702, IMG submission 187210) | Freshwater microbial communities from Lake Fryxell liftoff mats and glacier meltwater in Antarctica - FRY-01 (SPAdes) (version 2) | ecosystem: Environmental > Aquatic > Freshwater > Ice > Glacier... | reverse complement strand
CCTCATCGCGGAGCCTGATTTTGGGGTCCTCTTTGCCGAAGTCGCGCTCGAGCAACTTCACGAGGTAGGCCGGGTCATGGATTCCCCGTTCCTCGTAGGATGCGGCGGCGGCGAGGAGAGCGGGGAAGTTCGGACCGGGCTGCCAGCCGGCATCGACGAGATCCTTTCCGGTGAGAGAGGGCATGGGAACATTGTCAGCGATGTCTCTGGTTCGTTCAAGAAGACGATCTGACCTTCTCCGGGGTGAAGCGGGCGCTCTCGCAAGTCACGAAATCCCTTTCCAAAGTCTAACTTTTGCTGGTTCGGGCTCTCTTTCCTGATTACTCTGGAGGACGAGCCTATTATGAAACGGAAACGCCCCATGTCGCTTGAGTTGGAAGTCTTCGTCCGCGCCGGGGAATACAGAAACGTTCCGGGCAAGGTGGAGGGGGAGTATCGCCTGGAATTACGGCTCACCAACCGGGCTGATCGTGATATTCGTTTTGATGCGGTTGTTGTCTCTTTCTCCGGCAGTTCCAATTCGGGATTGAATGTAACCGTTAAGGACTCTCCCAAAGGAGATCAGGGATCCATGATAGCACTCGCCTGCGGTGAGGTCTGGACTCGTACGGTGGAAACCAACGGATATACCGATGATATCCTCCGGGATAGCGGGGGCCGCCCGGTGACGATCTCGATAGCAATCAACCGGCAGGAAATGGCGGTCGATGGCCCGTTTTTCGGGATACTTCCCCCATTCGAAGATCTTCCCTATGATCCGTCGAATAGCTGGGAGACGAGTCCGGCGGAGAGGGTGGAAGGGAGACGCCTGGTCCTCGGGCGTTCCTCCTAACCCTTTTTTCCTTCGGCGAAGTCGGTAGCCCGTGATTGCACGGTTTTCGGATCGAGCGTAGATTATTCGTCCGTTTCCCACCCATGATCTCCCGCCTTTTCCCTCTCGCTTCCCTCGCTGCTCTCCCCCTCGTGCTCACCTCCTGCATTACGGACGACCACCACATCGTCGAGGTCTCGGTGCCACAGCAGCGCATGGCGGTCTATCGCGACGGGGTGCGCATCCGCGAGTACCCGATCTCGACGTCGAAGTTCGGCCTCGGCGACGACAAGGGGAGCAATCACACGCCGCTGGGGGCCTTCCGCATCGCGAAAAAGATCGGCAAAGACGCCCCCGCCGGAGCCGTCTTTAAATCGCGCAAGCCCACCGGCGAAGTCCTCTCTCCCGACGCGCCCGGTCGCGATCCCATCGTCACCCGCATCCTCTGGCTCAAGGGCACCGAGGCGAACAACGCGAACGCCTACAAACGCTACATCTACATCCACGGCACGCCCGAAGAACGCAGCATCGGGACTCCGGCGAGTTATGGGTGCGTCAGGATGAAATCCTCGGATATCATTGACCTCTTCGAAGTCGTCGGCAACGGCGCGCGGGTCTACATCGCCAACCTGCCGCTGCAGGGGCAGGCGGGTTCGGGCCAGTGAGGTGTGTTTGCTGCTGCCTGCTCGTCGAGGCAGTCACATTTTTACCTGCCGCACACGACGCACGATCCATTTGTAGCGAAAAACGTGAGTTTTTCGGGCGGAGCACTCACGGGCGATCCCTTGCATAGTGCCCGAATGGCGTCTTGCTTCCTGCACGGATGTATTCTCGACGACCTGACGGCTCCGCCCCGGCTCCGCCCCGGCGCTGCGCTGGCGCGGGGCTGCGGGCTGCTGGTATGTTCCTTGCGTGAGAGATGCGGCAGCTACCTCTCCCTATCGTTACCATGGCCCTCGTCTTTGAACGCATTTTTACAGAAGGGATCGCCGAGATCTCCTATCTCCTCGGCGATGACAGCTTCGGCGTGGCGGCAATCTTCGACCCCACGCCGGATGTGGAGAAATACACTCGACTCGCACGGGAGAAAAAGGTCGCGATCACCCACATCTTTGAGACCCACATTCATGCGGATCTGGTGAGTGGGTCTCTGGAACTCTGTGCTGCGGTCGGGTCCGCGAAGGTCTATGCGAGCCACGAGGGAGGGGCCCGCTACGGCTTCGATCACGAAGGCGTCAAGGACGGGGACGCCTTCACCTTCGGCGGAACCCGCATCGTCGTGAAGCACACTCCCGGTCACACTCCCGAGCACGTGAGTTATCTTCTCTCGGAAACGGAGGATCCGGCAGTCCCGTGGGGCGTGTTGACGGGAGACTCCCTCTTTGTCAAATCGGCGGGTCGCCCCGATCTGATGGGCAGCGGCCGTACTGAAACCCTGACGCGGAAGTTGTTCGAGACTCTCCGGGGCTTGTATCTTTCGCTTCCTGACAGTGTTCTAATCTATCCGGCGCACGGTCACGGGTCTCCGTGCGGTGCCGACATCAGTGACCGGCTGGAGAGTTCGATAGGCCACGAGCGGAAGTGCAATCCCTTCCTGCAATTCACTGACTTCGAGGCGTTCAGAGAATTCACCGCCGCTGGTGCTCCCCCGGTGCCGACCTACTACCCGGTGATGAAAAAGCGGAACGCACGCGGCCCGAAAGTGCTGGGACATCTCCCGCGAGTGCCCGCTCTGCCGCCGAAGGTCTTTCGCGAGGCAGTCAGACAGAAGGCCGGTCGTGTCATCGACACGCGGCACATGCTGGCATTCGGGGGCGGGCATGTCAAAGGATCCCTCAACATCGAGGGGACGCCCCTGCTCTCGATCTGGGCGGGCTGGCTCCTCGATGCCGACGAGCCACTCCTCCTCGTGCTCGAACGGGATGTCGATCTGGACGAAGTGCTGAGGCTCCTCATTCGCACCGGCTACACCAATATCGTCGGTTACCTGGCGGGCGGGATGACGGCGTGGTCAAATGCCGGCATGCCTCTCGAAGAAGTGCGTCAGATGTCGGTGCATGAAATGCGGAAGGCGGGGTCCGACGTGCAGATCGTGGACGTGCGTAGGCCGGGCGAATGGGAGGAGGGACACGTCCCCGGGGCGGTTCATCGCTTTCTCCCGGAGTTGCGGGAAAAGACCGCCGGCCTGAAGAAAACCAAACCGGTCGCGCTTTACTGCGGCAGCGGATACCGCGCCAGCATCGGTGCCAGCATCCTGAAGCGGGAGGGGTTCCGCCACGTTCATAATGTTCCCGGGAGCTGGCAGGCATGGGTGGCCTCGGGGTATGCAGTCGAAGGGGGCGAAGGGTCGACATGAAATGGCTGCCAATTGCTCTAATGGAAGGGCAAACGTCCCTCCTGAGCGCCTTGGATTTTGGCGTCGAGGCGCTGGACTACGGCGGATGCGCGAGGTCCCCCTACCTCGTCGGAGCCGGCATCGGCCTGCTCTCGTGGCTGACCTTTTCCCTGGCCGACAAGACCATCGGAGCTTCCTCGTTCTACGCCACGATAGCGGGCTTCTGCGGACGGATTTTTGCCCGGAAGCACACCGACTCGCTCGCTTATTTCCAGTCGAATCCGCCGCGGATCGACTGGGGTTTTGTTTTTGTGCTCTCGTCGATCTCAGGCGGCTTCCTGGCGGCCTGGACGGGCGGCGAGATACGCGATGAATGGCTCCACCCGATGTGGGTGGATCGCTTCGGCGACAGTCTTCCGCTCCGGGGCGGGATCGGGTTTGCCGGCGGGGTTCTGATGGCCTTCGGTGCGAGACTCGCGGGCGGCTGCACCAGCGGTCACGGCATCAGTGGCACGCTCCAGCTCAATGCCGGGTCGTGGCTCACTGTCGCGTGTATGTTCACCGGCGGGATCATCACCGCGATGCTACTCTACACCGTGCCATGATCGATCCCGGAAAGCTCGTCACGGAATCCGTCGAACCGCCCTGCGATGGGGTCCGGAGGGTGCGGCTTTTTGGAGCAATTGTCTTTGGAATCGCCTTCGGTTTTCTCTTGCAGAAGGGGGGCGTGGGCAAATACAATGTCCTCGTCGGGCAACTCCTTCTTCAGGATTTCACCGTGTTGAAGGTGATGCTGAGCGCGATCCTCGTCGGCATGGCGGGGGTTTTTGTTCTGCATCATTTCGCAAAAGCCAATCTCCACATTATCCCCACGCGGATCGCCCCGCAGGGAATTGGCGGATTGCTTTTCGGGGCCGGCTTTGCGCTGATCGCCTACTGCCCGGGGACCGGCGCGGCGGCGCTGGGCCAGGGGAGTTGGGATGTTCTATTCGGGATGGCCGGATTGGTCGCCGGGTCTTACCTCTTTGCCGAGATGTCAGGGTGGCTCGACGAGTCGATCGGGAAATGGGGCGACAAAGGCAAGGTGCTGCTTTCTGACCTCGTCCCGATTCCGAGATCCGTTTTTGTTTCGGGATTCGTCATCCTGCTGCTCGCGGTGCTCTTCTCACTTGATCGACTGACGGACCGCTAGAGGAGGGACGGTGAGTCTCTGAGCGGGGATCTTTTGCCCGTTGGGGGAAACACCCCATAGAGAACTTCGCTGCGGGGCGATATCTTGGAGGCTAACCCGAGGTTGCTATGACAGAAAATCCCTTTAACCAACTCGCTGAGATGAGCGGCCGCGCGGCGCTGCTACACGACCTGCGCCACGCGCTCTTTGCGATTCATCTCGCTCCGCTGCTGCTGGAAAAGCACCGCGAGAACGAGCGCCGTTTTCACGAGATCTGCGAGAGTCTTTCGCGGGAGTGCGAGTCCATCGCCGGACTCATCGAGGAGGAGTTCGGCGAGGATGATCTGACGGTAAAGAGCCCTGCGGGAGTAGGGGGATGAGGCGAGAGCGACGGAGAGTAGGACCGCGAGACTTCGCCCTGATACACGCGCCCGAGGTTCAGTTCGTTGCAGGCGAGGAGGAACTCCGATGCCGACCATGCCTGGCAGGCTTTGCCCATGGGGCGACCGGTCACTCCGTGCGCCCATTCTCGTTTTCGTCATTTGTGTTCACAAAAACTCCTTAAACTCCTGAAAATTCTGACTCGAACCCCAATTCCCTCGCGCAGACGCTCTAAGTTCGACAGACTGCTAGACCCCTGGTCGTCGGGCAGACTGCAACGAATTCGACTGCGGGTTTCACCCTATGGAAAGCGCCCACGGCCTGTGGCATCGTCATCTCATGATGAACGATGACAATGACGAAGATGCCGGCGGGAGTGACCGCGACTTGGAGCGCTTCGAAGCTCAGCCAGACAAGACTAAAGAGCTGGAGCGCCTGAAAGATCTCGTAGAAAAATCCGTAGGGCCCGAAAAGGCGGATCTCGATCAAGAGATCCGCCGCCGCTCCGACACTGAGAACTGAGGCTCTCGGGCGTGACCCGCAGACGGGTCAGACTCTGCCACGTTTCCCGCTGATGGCCCGGTAAATGACGAGCAGGAGAATCGCTCCCAGCACTGAGGCGATAAACCCTACCGCTTCTCCATCAGCATACCAGCCCATCGCTTGCCCGAGAAATTTGGCGAGCATCGCGCCGGCGATCCCGATGAGGGTGGTGATGATGAATCCGCCGGGGTCTTTTCCCGGCATCAGGATTTTGGCGACCACGCCGACTACGAGACCGATAAGAATAGTGTATAGAATTGCCATGGATTTGTTGGTGTAATGACAGGATGCTGTCGTTACGGCAATAGAAGAGAAAAACTCGATTTCGCCAATGGGGTGAAACCCGCATGTCCAGAGGCGACACTAGACGTCACGGCGATTTGTCTTTTTCACTTCGAGGAGGCGACGGAAGAGGTCGGTCGGGTCGATCGGTTTCACGAGGTGACAGTCAAAGCCTGCCTCTTGCGTGCGCCGTCTGTCCTCTTCCTGCCCCCAGCCGGTCTGGGCAAAGATGATGAGATCGCCGCCGCCGGGTCGCTGACGGAGCCGGCGACAGATCTCATAGCCGCTCATGCCGGGCAGTCCGATGTCGAGCAGGACGACTTCGGGCGAAAAGGAATCGGCTGCGGCGAGTGCCGCCTCTCCATCGTAGACGGTGCGGGTGACATGGCCGAGGGCGTCGAGTAACATCGAGAGGCAGTCGGCGCTGTCGCGATTGTCATCGACGACGAGGATGCGGAGGGAGGACACGGCATCGGACGATGGCGTCCCGCTCTCGGCGGGCATTGTGGGTCTGGTCGGAATCTCCAGGGTCGGCACCGTAACGATGAACTCCGCCCCCTTTCCGGGGCCGTCGCTCTTCACCTCGACGGTGCCGTCGTGTATCTCGACGAGGCGTTTCACGAGGGAGAGCCCGATCCCGAGACCGCCGCGTGACTTTTCGATCGAGGTATCGAGCTGCGTGAAGAGATCGAAGACCGTCGGCAGATGATCGGCCTCGATCCCGATGCCTTCATCCTTCACCGAGACGGCGACCCTGTCCTGATCGACCCGGGCGGTGATCGTGATGGTGCTGCCCGGCTCGCTGTATTTGGCCGCGTTGTTGAGCAGGTTCGTGAAGACCTGCGCGAGACGGGTGAGGTCGGCCTCGATGAAGACCGGTGAGTCGGGGAGGGAGAGAATGACTTCGTGATCAAGCGTGCCTCCCGGCGGAAAGGCCGTCTCCATGGCGCTGCGGATGACCTCGTCGAGGGTGGCGCTGGCCTTGCGCAGTTCGAGCCGCCCCTCGCTGATGCGGCTGACATCCATGAGGTCGTCGACGAGGCGGATGAGTTGCTCGAGCTGCCGCTCCATCATCGTGCGTGCCTCTTCGACGCCCCGGCGCCCGACTCCGGCGAGGCGCATCAGATGCAGCCCGGAGCGCAGGGGAGCGAGGGGATTGCGCAACTCGTGGGCGAGGGTGGCGAGAAATTCGTCTTTGCGGCGATCCGCCTCGGAGAGCTTTTTCGCGACGCCGCGCAGTTCGTTCGCCGTCTCGATCTGGTCGTGAATGTCGGTTGTGGAGCCGACCCACATTTTCACGGCCCCGAGCATGTCTTTTTGCGCCGTGGCGCGGGTGATGTGCCAGCGGTAGGCGCCGTCTTCGCGTTGGACGCGGTGCTCAAACTCAAAAGGCTCGCCGGTCGCGAGGGCCTGGCTCCAGATCCGCACCGTCTCGGGTAGATCTTCGGGATGAATGAAGTGGCTCCACTCACAGTGCTGGTTCGGGTCGAAAAACAGGCCGGTAAATTCGGACCATTGCGGGTTGAAATAATCGAGAGTGCCGTCGGGAGTTGTGGTAAAAATCTTCTGCGGCATCGCATCCATCACAAAGTGAAGCCGCTCCTCGCTCTCGACGAGACGGCTCTCCGCCGCGCGTCTCGCGGTGACATCGCGGAAGACGAGGACGCAGCCGACGATCACGCCATCCTGATAACGGATCGGAGCGGCGCTGTCTTCGATGACTCGCTCGGCGCCGTCGCGTGCGATGAGAATGGTGTGGTTCGCGAGACCGACGACGACACCCTCGGTGAGGGCTCGCTCGGCGGGATTTCTCCCCGGCTCGCGGCTTTGCTCGTTGATAATGTGAAAGACCCGGTCGAGCGGTTCATCCCGCGCTTCGGAGGTCGTCCAACCGGTGAGTTCCTCGGCGACGGGGTTTAGAAAGGTGACTCGGCCGCTGCCGTCGGTGACGATCACCCCATCGCCGATGCTCGCGAGTGTGGTGTGGAGCAGGCCGCGTTCCTGGTCGATCGCGGCGATCGCGGCGGCGAGCTCCCCGGTGCGGGCGAGGACACGTTCCTCGAGTTCGGCATTCGTCTTCTGCAGCTCGGCCTCGGCGGCTTTGCGAAGCTCGATCTCGCGCTCCAGTTCTTCGGGGCTGCGCATCGCGAGGATCTTCGGGACGAGGGGGATGAGCGTGATGACCGTCGCCCACGAGACGAGCGCGGTCAGCAGTTTCAGAATCCCGGCAAGCCGATAGGCGGGCCACCAGAAAAGGATCGCCTCCATCAGATGGGTCGCCCCGCAGAAAAGAATGAAGGCCCCAAAGAGAATGAAGAGCCGGCGGAAGGGCAGATCGCTGCGGCGGGAGACGAAGCAGAGCAGCACGATGGGGATCGCAAAGTAGGCGGAAAAGATCCCGAGATCCGAGACGATGTGGAGCCAGCCATGACCCTCGGACCATGTGCCGCAGTGCTATCTCGCGGGGAAGTCTGACGAGTCGAACAGCTTCGTGATAAATTCCATTGGTCTTAGCCTCTTGGGTGTACGCATCTCCGCTGCTCTTCCTCCATGGGAAATCTCTGTCTACCGGCAGCGCGCATTGATAGGGGCATCTTCCCCGCTAGCGGGGTGCTTTGGAAAGAAATTTTTGCCGACTCGGGCCTTTTTTCCAGCGGGAAACTCGGGCCGAACAGGGCGACTTGAGAGAAAGGCGGTGGCGCGGGGCGCGAAGAGATCGTAGTTTCTCCCGCCATGGTTCGCAAAGACACGGAGTTCTCTCGAGTGCATGTCGGGTTCGACGGGCGGGTCCACAAGACCTTCCGGGGGCCCAACGCCCAAAAGCGATTCGAGACCGAGGTTGCGGTGCTGCAGCACCTCGAAGCGCGCGGCTGCGAGTATGTGCCGCGGCTCTTTGACTCCGATCCCGCGACTCTCACGATCGTGACGAGCAACTGCGGTCAGCGGGCCACTTCCATCAGTGATCGCAAGGCGAACGAACTCTTCGCCGCCCTCGAGAAGGACTACGGGGTGCGGCACGAAGATGCTTTCCCCCGCAACATCACCTACCGAAGTCAGGACGGCCGCTTCTGCCTGATCGATTTCGAGTTCGCCTCCCTCGTGGATGAAAACGGCGACCTGCTTCCCGGCGGGGTCAGCCTCAAGGTGCCGGGAAAAGGGGGGTGATCACCTGCTCGGGGTCCGGATCAAACTCGCGATGACCATCATACCCTGCAGATGGACATCGTCCCTCACGGTGGCCGACTCGACGTCAAACCACTCCAGCGCCGTCGCGGTCGCCTGTGCCGCAGGGGAGTCGCCGATGAGATAGACGGGCGGATAGGGGCATACTTTTACCGCCTCGCGGATCTCGTGGCCGATGAGGATTCCCGAGATCAGGCTCGGGAGATTGTCGGCATCGACGCGTCCCGCGAGCATCTCGGTGCGGCCGAGAAAGAGATGATGGAGGAGACCGCCGTCTTTTCCGGACAGCTCGAGTCCGCGGGCGAAGGCGGGGCTCGCTGGATCGGGCGGGCCGCCGCTGCCGGCGATGAGACTGTCGCGGGTGAGCAGGGCGAAGGCTTCGCCGGTGAGGAAGGTGCGGAAGCTCTCGATGCGACCGTCGCGGCAGTAGACCCACTTCGAGTGTGTCCCCGGCAGGCAGATGGTGGCACCGTCGTGAGGGAGATCGGTGAGCAGCCCCGCGACCTGCGTTTCTTCTCCTCGCATCACGTCGGTGGTGCTTGTGTCAGGGGCTTCGAGCCGCACTCCGGGGATGAGATTGATCTCGCCGAAGGTGCGGCTTGTCACCGTGACTACCTTCGCAGCGAGATCGCGCACGCCTGCGGGAGTGGTTGCGTAGGGTGCCTCGAGCCAGCCCTCGCGGCTGCCGACCATGCCGCTCATGAAGACTCGCAGGGCGGGGTGCGTCGTTTTCCAGTCACCACAGAGAGTGGAGAGGATCTCGTCAAAGTCCCGCCCGCGGCACGAGCGGATGCCGTCGGGAGACTCGCGCGTCGCGACGAGCCTGGAATCGACGATGAGCTTCGCCCGCAGGTTCGTCGAGCCCCAGTCGATAAAAAGGAGAGGAGTAGTCATGGAAAAAAACGAATGGATCGTGCCGGGCGGCAGGCGCTGCGACGCTCTCAAATGACACCACTTTTCAATTAAAAGGCAAGCAAGAGTTCCCCGGTCGCAGGACAGGTCCGCGATCAGGTCCCGACCCTGCGAAATCGAGGCTGGACAGCGGCGGCGGATCATGAGAAACGCCCCTCATGCAAAAGTCGAAAAGATCTCCCCATCGTTTCCGTTCCCTCGTCCCCCTGCTCTCGACCGGGGCCGTGGCGGCGCTCACCCTGCTCCTTACCATTTCGGGGAAGGAGTCCACGATTGGTGAGGCGGCTCCGGCTTCGCCCACGCCCGTCCCCGGCTCGGCCTGGGAGGTCGGACCCGACCCGCTGAAGATGCCCGATGGCATGCCCTCGCTGGGGAATCAGCACGGTGATGTCGCGATCAGTTCGAGCGGCGAGATCTACGTGAGCGTCATGCAGGGGCTGCGCTCCGGCGTGCAGGTCTACGCGGCCGACGGCGCCTACCTCCGCAATCTCCCCGATGCGCCGACCGACTTTCACGGCTTTGTCATTCACGACGGCGACGACGGCGAGTTTCTCTACGGACCCCAGCTCGGGGCGGGTAAGATCGTGAAACTCTCGCTCGATGGCAAAGTCGTCATGACGATCCCCGGCGAGGCCATTCCCAAAAAATACTGGCTCGTGAACCCGAAAAACCAGCAGGCCGCCCTGCGCCTCACCGGCTGCACCGTCGCGCCGAACGGCGACATCTTCGTGACCGACGGCTACGCCTCGGACTACGTGCACCGCTTCAATGCCAAGGGGGAATACCTCGCGAGTTTCGGCGGAAAGGCGGCCCCTTATAACTTTAAGACGCTGCACAAAATCGCGATTGATAACCGCTTCGACCCGCCCCGCCTCGTCGGGACCGACCGCGCCAACGACCGTGCCGTCCACCTCTCGCTCGAGGGCGAGATGCTTGGTGAAATCGCGACCGACCTGTTCATGCCGGCCGCTGCGGTGGTGCAGGGTGACTACCTCGCCGTCGGCGAGATCAAAGGTCGTATCACCATTTTCGACAAAGAGAACAAGGTCGTCGCGCGATTGGGCGAGAACCCCAATCCCGCCGAGGTCGGCACGAACAAAATCGAGCCCGCCCAGTGGCGTCCGGGAATCGTCAACGCGCCGCACGGGGTAGCTTTCAATGCGCGGGGCGATCTCTTTGTCTCCGAATACAGTGTCCACGGCCGAGTCCTGAAGTTCTCCAAAGGCGCGGCGGCGGTCGTGATGAACCGTTAGCAGCCTGTCGGACTTATCCCGCCCGGCTGCGGAAATCGGGGATTCGGCCCGAATTCCCCTTCGTTTTCATCATTTGTGTTCACACAAACTCCTCAAACTCATGAAAATTCTGACTCGAACCCCAATTCCCTCGCTCAGACGCTCTAAGTCAGACAGACTGCTAGCACCGGGGGGAGGCACTGGCCCGAGATCCCCGTGGAAGAGGGGCTGCTCCCTCACCTGCCAGGGGCAAGTGGGCACCCCTGTCGGCGGTTTCATTTTTCGCGGTTCGAAATTCCCGTTGCCTGGATGAATCGCGGCCGTAGTCTCCGGTCAGGGCGTTTGTCCTCGATGAACTTGTCGGGGAAGGGAATGGGACAAAGCAGTAGACTGCCCGCCCCGTTTTCCCCGGTCGGGGACGGTTGCGACTAGCGATTGAGGACATCGTCCTTCGTGCTCGCGACGATCGCCATGACCTGGTTGATCAATTTCTCATCGAGCTTCAACTCGGTGAGCGTGGCCTGCAGATTCTCGGCGATGGCATTGAAATCGGCCTCGCGGATGTCGAGATTCACGTGCGCCGCCCGCATGTCCTTGCCTGAACATGGCACGGGTGCCCCGAGTGCGGCGGCGAGGAAGGCATTCTGCTTGCGGTGCTGGGTCTCCATGTTGATATCCTCGAAGAAATGATTGACCCGCTCATCCGCGAGGACTTTCACGTAAAAGAGATCAACTGCAGCATTGAGGGCGGCGGCCCCGCCGATCTGCTGGTAGAGGCTCGCGGCCCGCTCCTGCTCGAACTGGGTCCTCTTTTCCTCCGATGAGAAAGCGTATCTCGTCCCCTCGTAATTGATCGTCACACCTGCTTTGGCGGGACCGCCGGTGTAGAAACAGACAGGTGTCTTGAGCTCTTCTCCGGTGCTGTTGGAATAGACGAGCAGGAGAGCGAGAGCGACGAGGGTAAGCGATTTTTTAACAAGCATGGGCTGGGGGATTTTAATGGGGTTAGAAACAAGGTGCGGTTCCGCTGGTGCGAAAACGATCTTGCTTAAAGGTGTAAATCAGGCACATCTTAAAAAATGAAAGTCAAGACCCTCCCGAAACATTCCCTCACGACCTTCTTCGTGATCGCCGTTACGACCGGTGTCTGCCTCACCGGGATCAGTTCTGGCGAGCCTGCGGAAAAAGTGGAGAAGACGCCGGAGGAACGGTTGGCCGACACCGCTCGCCGTGAAGCCAGTCTCCCCGCCACTATCGAAGATGCCCGTGGCCGCGCCCGGTGGATGCACGAGGGATTCCACGGTGCGCTCCAGGTGATGCACCGCGATTTTTTCGACGACGATGAGGCCGGTACGCTTCCCTCTCAGTCGCTCGACGATGTCTTCAAAGAAATGGCGCGGAGCTGGGCTGTCGAAATCCGCTGGCTCGGGGTGAATGCGACCAAAGGCATCGATCACGAGCCGAAAGATCGGTTCGAGGAGAGGGCGGCCGCTGCTCTCGCGGCTGGGGAGATCGAGTTCGAGCAGATCGAAGCGGGACGCTATCGCTACGTGGGGATGATACGACTCCAGAACGAGTGTCTCAAATGCCACGTCCGCAACCGCACCACCAACGAGGACCGTGTCGCCGGGCTTGCCATTTCTTTTCCGATGAAGAGCGAGTGATCGTGGCCCTTTTCGACGATGGTGATAACGTCACTCTCGTTTCCCGCGTATAGACACCATGGAACTCAGCCGCTTCACCGATTATTCGCTCCGCACGCTCCTTTATGCCGGTATGCATGCGGGCAGGACCATTACGGTGTCCGAGGTCGCGACTGCCTACGGCATCTCCGAGAATCATCTCGTGAAGATCATCCACAATCTGGGCAAGCTCGGCTACTTGAAAACGAAGCGCGGCCGGTGGGGTGGGTTCCAACTCGCGAAGCCGCCGGCCGAAATCAATGTCGGGGCGGTCGTTCGCACGACCGAGTCGCTCGCCCTCGTCGAATGTCTCGGGGAGGACGGGGGTAATTGTCCCATTGTCAGGGCTTGTATTCTCAAGCGTGTCATCGCCGAAGCGCGCGATGCCTTTCTCGAGACCTTTGACCGCTACACCCTGCAGGATCTCCTGAAAAACCGCACGGCGCTGCTGCAGAGTCTGGCATGAGAGTTTGGTGGCGTCGGGGGAGGGGTAGGGATACACCCACTGGTGATGCCGGGTCGCATGACCGAGCATTGCCTTAATGAAAACCCTCTTATAGCATTGGCTATCGCGACCTTGTTCGGGATGGCGTTACCCTCAGCCCGTGGACAGGACTCGATTTCGGTCGAGTTCTTCTACGACAACCTCTCACCCCACGGAGACTGGCTCGACGCCGGCGACTACGGCTACGTCTGGCAACCCTACGACACCGGCGATGACTGGCGTCCCTACGGCGACGGGCGCTGGGTTTATACCGATGCCGGCTGGACCTGGGACTCGGCCGAGCCCTATGGCTGGGCCGTCTACCACTATGGTCGCTGGGCCAACATGCGGGATGTCGGCTGGGTCTGGGTGCCCGGGACCGAATGGGGACCGGCCTGGGTCTCGTGGCGTCGCAGCCCTGATTACGTCGGCTGGGCACCGCTCCCGCCCGAGGCTCGATTTTCCGTCTCCATCGGGCTCAGCTCGTGGGTGGATGATTACTACGACATCGGCCCCGGCAGCTATCGCTTCGTCGAAGGGCGCAACTTCGGCGCACGTCATCTGAACACCGTCTTCGTCGATCGGAGCCGGAATGTGAGCATCATCAATCAGACGACCAACATTACCAATATCACCTGCCGGGACAACGTTATCTACAACGGCGGACCCGACTATGATGAGCAACTACGCCGCAGCAGCGAGCCGATCTCAAGATACAAGCTCGATCGCCGCAGAGACTTCGACGGCGGGGGAGGACAGCAGCAGGACGGTTATTTCCAGTCCAAAGTCGATGGCGATTCCTACAGTGTTGCCGCACCTCGTCTTCGCGATGGGGGTGGGGGAAAACCCGCGAAGCTCTCCCGTAGCGTTCGGGACGCCGAGGTCGATCGTGGTTGGAGGGAAGTAGGGACAGCTGAAGAAGTAGCGTAGGTCCGCACGAAGATGAAGAGTGATACCCCCGCACCCGCCGACCTGCCGAAACGTACCGGGAACGCGAATCGACCCGGTAGTGGCCTAGCAGAAGAGAATCGCGGAAAAGGGGATCGTCCCGACGTCGCGGGTGACCCCGGCAACGGCAAGGGCAAGGGCAAAGGCGCTAATGAAACCGGGATGCGGAACCGTCAACCCGAACCCGGCGCCCCTCGCCCCAACCGTGAGGTGACAGGAAAAGGCGCACCTGAAAAGGATGATGGCAGACCTTCGCCCGGAAATCAGGGGAAAGGGAAAATGAAGGAGAATGAAAACGATGACAGGCCCGAAACCGCTCCCCGACCAAACCGCATGCCCGTAGAAGCGCCCTCGCCGGGCAATGGAGGTAAAGGCGGAAACGGCGGCAAAGGCAACGCGGAAAAGGAAAAGGAAAAGGAAAACCGACCATCGACTCCTGCAGCCGGGGAAAAAGGCCGGACCGGGGGAGAACCCGGTCGCAAGCAGGAGGAGGGTCGTCCTTCCCCGAATCGAGAAGGTGAAGAAAAGGGCATGCGGCCTGATCGGGTCGCCCCCGCGCCCCGGGGCAACCCGCCGGTGACGCCTTCGGCCCGACCTGTTCCAGATCCGGAACGGATGCAACCCGAGGCCCGTATCCCCGAGGCGAGGAACCCCGGTGGGCGTCCTCCGCAGCCAGCACCCGGCAAAGGGACCGAAGGACGATCCGGCGACGCACCGCGCCCCAATGGAGGCAAAGGCCGTCCCGACGGGGAAGTCAAAGGCCGTCCAGCAAACGAGAGCGCTGCTAAGATCGAAGACGAAGAAAAGAAAGAGAAGGAGAGATCAGGAAACTGAGGCATCCGGTTCCTGCGGGCGCTTCCTGAAAGGGGAGCGCCCGTTTCGTTTTTGCCCCCGCTGACTTGGCGTTCCGGCGCGGGCGCGGGCGCGGGATTGACCAAGGGTAGAGAATGACTCAGGGTATCTCCATGTATTGGGCCGGCCATTTCTACGCATCATTCATCGTCTTTCTCTTCTTTGTCCCGGCAACGGCACTCTCCGCCCCGGAAAACCCCAACTTCGTCCTTATTCTCGCCGACGACCTTGGCTGGGCAGACCTCCCGAGCTACGGAAACACCTACCACGAGACTCCCGCGCTTGACCGGCTCGCGGAGTCGGGGATGCGCTTCACTCAATTCTATGCCGGGGCAGTCTGCTCGCCGACGCGGGCGAACATTCAGAGTGGTCAGCACGAAGCCCGTTTCGGCATCACCCAGCACATCCCCGGGCACCGACGGCCCTTTGCGAAACTGATCGATCCGGTCGTGCCGCTGCAGCTGCCGCTCGAGGTCGAGACCTTCGCGGAGCGCCTCGCGGCGGGCGGCTACTCGACGGGTTACTTCGGGAAATGGCACCTCGGCGGTCCCGGATACGGTCCGCAGGATCAGGGGTGGCAGGTCGCGGAGGAGTTCCAGAAACACGAACTCCCGCCCGCCGTCACGGGCGCCGACGGCCCCGTCCGCACGGCGGATTACCTCGGTGAAAAGGCGGTCGAGTTCATCGAGGCGAACCGCGAGAGACCCTTTGTCCTCCAGATTTCCCACTACGCCGTTCATATCCCTCTCTCGACCACACCGGAGTTGCTTGAAAAGTATCGCGAAAAGTCGCCCATGGCCGGATATCCCAGCCTGCCCGAGTACGCCGGACTCCTCGAGGAACTCGATCGCAGCGTCGGTGCCATCGTCGCCGCCCTCGCCAAAAACAGACTCTCGGAACGCACGCTCTTCGTTTTTGTATCGGACAACGGAGGGCTCGAAACCGATCAGGCGGGCCGGCGCTACACCTCGAATCAACCGCTCCGGAGCGAGAAAGGGACGCTCTACGAGGGCGGCATCCGAGTCCCCGCGATCATCAGTTGGCCCGGGACGATCCCGCCGGGCACTGTCTGCGACCGGCCTGCGGTGACGACCGATCTCTACCCCACTTTTCTCGAACTGGCCGGTGCGATGCCCCCGGCGGGTGCTGCGCTCGACGGCCTCAGCCTCGTGCCGTTGTTACGTGATCCCACCGCCACCTTGCCGCGCGAGGCTCTCTTCTGGCATCTCCCTCACTACCACCACAGCACTCCGGCCTCGGCGGTGCGTCAGGGCGACTGGAAATTGCTCGAGTTTTTCGAGGAAAACACCAGTGAACTTTACGATCTGAGAGCTGATCCGGGAGAATCGAACAACCTCGCCGCCATCGAGCCCGAAAAAGCCGCCGAACTCCGCGTCGGTCTCGCCGCCTGGCGCAAACGAGTCGCAGCCCGATTGCCAAAGCCCAATCCCGCCTATGATCCGGCGCGGGAAGATGAGTTGGCAAAGGGGAAACGGCCGTGAGTGAGGGGAGCGGAAAGACAAAACTCTCACGAGTTCCGCTACGGCTTCCGCGTCCGAATGCCAGCGTAGCGAAGGTGGTGACACCTTCGGGCGATTCGGGGGGATCATGCCAAAGAATAAGAGACAGGCTCCCCTGCTCCGGGGAACCTGCCTCTCTTTGTCCCGCATGGCGTGACCAACGAATAGGGGAAAGAATATCACGATTTGGCCGATTTCGCGGACGTCTGGGTTAGCGTCTTTCCGTGCTTGAGGATGCGATCAAAGGTCGCGTCTCCTACGCCGGGGACGAGGATGACTTCGTGAAGATTCTGAAACGGTCTCGCGCCGACGATGGCCTCTGCCCGCGTCGCCGCGATGCCACTGATGGCGGTGAGGTCACCGGTGTTTCCTGTATTGAGGAGGGCGAGGAGCTTGTCTTCCTGTGTCGGGGTGAGCTCGAGATCCCGCTTTGCCGGGGTCTTGTCAGGGCTCTTGTCCGCAAGTTTGTCCGAACTTTTGTCCGCCGTTGCTGCTGGCTTCTTATCCGATGGTTTGGTGACGACCGGTTTCGGGGATGTGACGGCGAGGGGAGCAGCCTTCGGCCGGTTGCTCGTTTTCGCACCCGTACTGGATTCCGGTTTGGCGGTGGCTTTCGGCACATCCGCCACCTTCGGGGCCGCGGCGCTCGACATCCCTGCCGCCCGGAGGGGATTGTTGTTGAGGGCGAAGAGGGTAACAATGGCAACAAGGGTGACAAGGGCAATAAGGATTGGCTTAACAGTGTTCATAATCATTTCGTCATTTGGTTGTATTTTTATTCAATAGTTCTGATGAACAGGTAAAGAAATAATTCACGCGCGGCGTTCGTGCAAGAAAAATGTTCCAGTGAACAGTAAAAAAATTACATTTTTCTCGAGCTGCCGCTATCTCATCGGATTCGAGCGGTTACAGTGTGGTCAATGGAGGTTCATCACAAGGGAGAGTCGGGTGGGGAAGACGTCGCCTGGCGGCAGTTCTGGCCGCAAGGGGCGGTGTGGTTCCGCGCTGTCCTGCCGCTCGGCCTGCCCTGGGGCGATGAAGCGCTCCTCACTGCCGTCCCCGAGAACGCGGTCGGCCTCTACGGGGCGAAGGTCGGGGCCAATACGAAGATCGACGGGGAGCGCTACGAGGCGGGACAGGTCGTCGTCGTCGAGACCGAGGCCGACTTCCGCCGGCTCCTCCCCGGGCTGGGCTCGGCGACGGATCTCATTTTCCCGTGGTATGAGAAGATGGTGCCGATCTCCCTCGTGATGCCGCACCTCCAGACCGTGAAGCTGGAGGAGTACCGCCGCCAGATCGGGTCGAAGCTGCTGCGGGCCTTCGCGCTCACGGCCGGATTGGTCGCGCTCGCTTTCGCGGTGCCCGATCTCAAATTCATCGCGCTGATCGCGGCGGTGATCTACGGCCTGCATCCTCTCGTGGAGCTGGTGATGGCCTGGGCGAGGCGGGTCGATCAGCTCTCGGTGGCGGATCTCAATCGTCGCATGGTGAATTTCGAGTTTTTCCGCCGCTGGATCCTGACTCGCCCTTCGCTCTGGCTGAAGTTCGGGCTCGGCGTGCTGGTGGTGGTGTTCGTCGGGCAGATCGCTTCGGGCACGATGCCCTCGATCGAGGCGGCCGCTCTCGTGAAAGGGAGCGTGTTACGTGACGGAGAATGGTGGCGTATCGTGACGACGGGTCTGATGCACGGGAGTGTCATCCACATCGTTTTCAACGGCATGGCGCTCTACACCCTCGGGAGAGTGCTGGTGGCGCTGGTGAGTCCGGCGTTTCTGAGTTTCGTGTTTCTTTTTACGGTGGTGACGGGCTCCCTCGCGAGTCTCTGGCTGGGGTCGGGGGTGCCGAGCGTTGGCGCGTCGGGCGGGATTCTCGGGTGCCTCGGATTTCTCCTCGTCGTGACTCAAAAATTTAAGAAGGAACTGCCCGGTTATCTCCAGGCGAGCCTCATCCAGTCGACTCTCGTCGTCGCGATCTTCGGTGCTCTGGGGAATCAGTTCATCGACAATGCCGCCCATGGCGGGGGGCTGCTCGGGGGGATCGCGCTGGGGATCCTCTTTTACCCTTGGATGCGACTGGCCCCGACGACGACGCGACCGATCATCCGGCTGCTCTCATGGCTGAGCATCGCGGTGCTGCTCGGCGGAGTCGGAAAAATCGCGGTGGAGCTTGGAAAGCTCGCATCTCTTTGATAGGATTGGGTCACATCCGGGCCGTTCGCGGCAAAAAAGAGGGTAGGCCTTGATGTGTCGCGGCCTTTCTGTTTTGATCCTCATAGCTCCCTCCCCCCATCTCGCGATGAATCGACTTGTCCCCTGTTTGCTCCCCGTGCTCCTCCTGCTCTCCCCGCCGTCGCTGCGGGCGGCGGATTTCGTCGTTCTGAACAATGCCGATAGCGGTGCGGGCTCGCTGCGTCAGGCCATCATTGACGCCGACGCGACGCCGGAGGCCGACACGATCACCTTCAGCGCGGCGCTCAGCGGGGCGGAGATCGAGCTGGTGACGGGGGCGTTCGTGATCACCGGTCCCGCGAGCATCCGCATCGACGGGGAGTCGCTCGCCATGCCCGTGACGCTCACGGCCTTCTATGCCAGTCGTATTTTTGAAATAGCGCTCGACGCCGATCTCGAACTCGTCGGGCTCACTCTCGCGGATGGCCAGGCCCCCGCCGGACCGAATGGTAGCGATGGCGAGATCCCCGGGGCGGGAAGTGCGGGAGGGCATGGCGGGGCGATCTACAATGAGGGCAGTGTCACTCTCATCCGATGTCTTCTCAGTTACAACATTGCCGGCCCCGGCGGCAGTGGCGGCAGCAAGACCGGCCTCGCCCCCGGAGCGAGCGGTGATGGCGGTCGCGGCGGCCATGGTGGCGCGATCTACAGCACCGGTGCGAACGCTCTGGTGAGACTCGAGGAGACTACCCTGAGACAAAACGATGCCGGAGATGGCGGGTCGCAGGGAAATCGGGCCGCCGGAGCTTCAGGCACTGTGGGTGTCGCTGGAAAAGGCGGCAGTGGCGGGGCTGTATATGCCGCAAGTGGAGTTATCGAAGTCGATCTAAGCACTCTGGAGAACAACAATGCGGGGTCGGGTGGCATCGGCGGGGTCAGCGAGGACGGCGGTGAGAGCGGTCAGGGGGGACCCGGTGGCGATGGCGGGGCGATTGCCTTTGTCGAGGCCGAGATCACGATCACTGACTCCACCCTGCAGAGCAACCGTGCGGGCTCAGGTTCTCTTGGTGGAGACGAATTTCCCGGCGATGATTTCCAGGGGGCTGGCGGTCACGGCGGCGACGGGGGAGCGATCTGGGGAACCCATTTCCCCGCCTCCGCGATACCGCAGGTGAGGGGCTGCTACATCGTCTCGAACCAGGCCGGCAACGGAGCGAGGGGCGGGGACACTCCGGGGCTCGGCGGTGTCGAAATCGGTGCCGATGGGGGGAATGGTGGAAATGGCGGCGGACTTTTCCTCGTCGGCAAACCGGGTGCGAATCCCGTCTGGGCGATGGAGAATACTACGATTTACGGGAACTTCACCGGCGACGGCGGGACCGGCGGTGACGGGTCGGTCTCGGGCACCGGCGGCGGCGGCGGCGATGCGGGGAATGGCGGCGGCATCGCTTTCTCTCGCGACGGAGACGACTACACCGCCCTGCTCGCCCACCTAACGATTTATGCGAACAATTCCGGTCTGCCCGGGCAGCAGGGGTTCCCTGCCGGAGGCGGACCCGGTGCCGGGTCGAGTGGCGGCGGGATCTGGGAATTCCCCGGCGGGATCAACAGTGCCCCCGGCGTGACCCTCGCCAACACCGTCGTCGCGGCCAATGACGCCGACACCGTCCCTAACATCGCCCCCGGTTTCCCGTTCGAAGGCGTCAATTTCACTTCAGGAAATCCACAGATGGCGATCCCCGCGGACAATGGCGGGCCCACACTCTCAATCCCGCCGCTGCGGGGGAGCGCTCTCCTCAATGGGGGCGGTATCCTCACCACTCCACTGCTGACCGATCAGCGCGGGGCGGTGCGTCCTTTCAATGGCGTGCCTGACATCGGTGCCTTTGAGGTAGCCCTGCAGCCCGACCTCCGCATCGGCGCTTCGGGCAATCCGGCGAGCCATCGCATCGACAACTACTACACCGGGACTGGCGTCGGCCAGCTACTCGCCCTGAAACTCAAGAAAATGCGGAGCCGGAACTTCTACCTCTCCGTCCAGAACGACGGCGAAGTCGCCGATGATCTCACGCTCTCGGGCACGCCCGCCAACAATAGGATCAAGCTCACCGCCGTGCGTCTCACCGGTGGTCACGCCAATGTCACCGCCCAGCTCCGCCTTGGCTACGAGGTCGCTGATCTCCTGCCCGCCGAGGTGGTCGTGTTCCAGGTCTCGGTGAAGGCGCGCTCGAAGAAGAGGGCGGCGCGGCAGATGCTCTCCTACAGTGTCCGCACCGCCGAAGTTCCTCTGCCCGACACCGTCCTCGCCAAGGTGACCCAGAAGAAAGAGCGAAAGAAGAAGAGGAAAAAATAGGGCGAACGGCCCGGGGGGAATGAGGTAAAGTGCGCCCATGTCAGGCCCCGCCGATGCCGAATCTATCGACCATGCCCCGGAGGCAGAGATCTTCGTGACCCCGTTCCGTCTCGACGAAGGGGCGCCGCTGCCGCTCGCACTCGCGCGGGAGTGGCTCAACGAAGAGGAACGGGGCCGCGCCGACCGCTTCAAGTTCGCGATCCATCGTGAGCGGTTTACCCGCGCGCGGGGCATGCTGCGCCACCTCCTCGCGGCCCGTCTCGGCGAGCGGCCGCAGTCGCTCGTGTTTGCCGTCGCGGAAAGGGGCAAACCCTATCTCCCCGGCGCGGACCTGCATTTTAATCTCTCCCACTCCGAAGATCGCGCCGCCCTCGCCGTCTCGCGGTTGGCATCCATCGGCATCGATATCGAGCGTTTCGACCGTCGCGTTGACGTCGAAGGGCTCAGTCGTCGTTGCTTCCGCGAGTCCGAGATCGCCCGCTTCGCCGGCATGAGCGACGAGGAAAAACAACGCGCCTTTTTCTGGGTCTGGACGGCTAAAGAAGCACGCATGAAGGCGACCGGTGACGGATTCCACCTCGAACCGCAGCGCATCGAGGTAGCCTTTGCCGACGGACTGCCGTCACGTTACCTCGCGCCGGCCGATCCGGCAGCCTACGTGCGGCCCGTCGTCCTGCCGGGGGATGAGACCGCCTGCACCGTCGCCGCCCTCGCCCCGTTCCGGGTGAGTGTGACGGGTTGACGGGTTGAGCAAAAAGAGAAACCCACCCGCGGTCATTTCCCTACCCGGACCTGATCCCGACCGCGCGCTTTGGCTTCGTAGATTGCGAGAGTGGCGACCTGCCCCGAACGGCACGGGAACAAGGGGACTCTGCCGCCGCCCAATCGCTGGCCACCGGATTGTTCCGGTAGGGACGCACCGCCGGGGCGTCCGTGTTCGGCTGACTCACTGGCTTCGGCGGACGGTTCGGCGAACCGTCCCTACCGCTTGCTGCGGGGATGCCACGAGACCTCGAAAAGCCGTCTTCTCTCCGTGCCATTCGGGCGTGGCCCTGCTTTCCGGAGCGATGGCGCTTCTGATTTTCGTTCTCCTCCTGGCACAAAGTAATTGACGCCGCGCCCCATCGCTGGCACTTTTCCGAACTGCTTCCGACTCGTCGGGTGGGCAGTTCTTTTATAACAGGTTAGGTGGCTGAGTGGTCGAAAGCACTTCTTTGCTAAAGAAGCGTACCCCAAAAGGGTACCCAGGGTTCGAATCCCTGCCTGACCGTGAAAAGCCCAACAGGTTCCGAGCGAAGCCGGACCCTGTTGGGCTTTTCACTGTACCGGATGGCAGGATTCATCGATTCGAAGCGAGCCCGAGGCGAGTGGAGAAAGACGGAGCGCAGCAAAGTCAATCCCTGCCTGACCGTGAAAAGCCCGACAGGTTCCGAGCAAAGCCGAACCCTGGTGGGCTTTACACTGTAGCGGATGGCAGGATTCATCGATTCGAAGCGAGGCCGGGAGCGCGAACATCCTTGTTCGCTGTTGGGCACTCAAAGACCTTTGATTTCAACGCATACCTCTGAACGAGATTTTGCGGGAGGAGGAGGGCTTTGTTTTGGGGCGTCGGTCCATTACGCCGGCGATGTCGATTCGATTCGGCGCCTTTTTCGGGCAGTCGGCCGAGTTCTGGCATGGCATTCAGGTCGAGTGTGACTTTCGTGCCCTGAAAAGCGAACGGAAAAAGCTCACGGCCGGAATCAGGCCCGCGTCGGAATTAGCGAAAGGGGCGTGAGGGGCTGGGCTTGGGCTTGGGTTTGGGTTTGGGCTTGGGCTTGATGAGCGAAGGATGGCGGAAAAAGGGTTGCTCAATTGCTGCTTGCGGCAGGCTATTACGCAGCCGCGTCGACGGGATCATGCGCAGGTCATCATCGAATCCAATCAGCCTCTGATCGAAGGCGGCGTCGTGGAGTCGGTTGAGGGCGATCCCATTGCGGACATTGAGGCGCTCTGTTTCGTGACTGCTCCAAGGCAGGATGTGCGAGGCAATAAGAAGTTCGCGGATGGGGAGTCCGATGAGAGCGCAGCGATTGGCGTAGATATTGAGGACCATCTCGCGGAAATAGTTCTGTCCGCGTTGACGCTTTGCCATCGAAGTAATCTCGGTCGGACCTTCGGGAACGATCAGATGCGGGGTGATTCCTTTTCCGGGAATGACCTCGGTCGTCCCCGTGGCCGGATCAAGGAAGAGGGCATCGAATTTCTCCTGACTCAACGGGACCAGTCCGGCAAGGTTCGCGTGGAACTCTTCCCACATGGCTCGGTCGAGTTTGCTTGTGCTCGGGAGCCCCTTGATGCCGCGAAGCGGCAAGGCCGGATCGAGTGAGGCAAGGTTGTTGAGTTTCAGCGCGACGCTACGGGCGTCCGCTTCATCGCTAGCGCCAGATCAATGTAAACCATGCCGGAGCCACCTTGGATCAAGCGGGCGTCCTTGAAAAGTGGCAGCGGCTTTAGCCGCAGATTTTGCCCCTCCGAAGGCCTCACAAGCCCCTCGCACAAGTGAATTCCAACGGCATGGCAGGTAGGGCGAGGCGTCCCCGCCGAGCCGGTTCGATCTCCCTCGACCGTACGTCCACGCGGCTCACCGGGACGGTTCGCCCTACCTCCCGAGTTCCCCGGGCAGCTCGAATCATCACTCCAAAATCGTTTTCAAAAACAGCTCCTCAAAAATCTCCGGATTGAACTCCTCGCAGATCCGGACATTCACCCCGGTGGGCTCGACCAGGGTCCTGCCGAGGGTGGGGCCCTCGTTAATATCGACGGAAATCTCTGCGTCATAGTTTCCCATCACTTCCGGATGGACGGCGGCGACGGTGGCGGCGGCGGCCCAGAAATAATCGTAGCCGCCGTCAATTCCACTCGGTGACGGCATTGAGGACGCCGACGAAAGGCTTGTCGGTATTGCCCGGTCCGGCGACCGCCTCGCCCATCGCGACGACTTCACGTATCTTCGAGACCGCCGCAGGACTCTTCACGAGGCGTCCCCGCCGAGCCGGGCGCATCGACGCGGAAGGTGAGGCCCGAGACCCGGTGAAATCGACCGACGCTTTCGCCGAGTCGACCGACTCCGTGGTTCAGCATTTCAAGAATCATCGCCCCGGCCTGTTGTCAGAGCAGCTCGCGCAGACTCTTCATCGCGGTGCGTTTGATTCTCATGGTGTAATCCGAATCGCGGAAAGAAAGGTCGTAACTCCCGTCCCCGACATCGGCGAGCCCCTTGATTTCGCGCAGATTCACAATCCTCGACCGGTCGAGAACTTTGAACGCGTTTCCCGGAAGCATCTCCGCCCACTCGCGTAGGCGACGATTGTGCAGGTATTCACGACCGTCTCTGAGATGCACTTTCGAATAAATCCGCTCACCGGTGATCAGTAAAATTTCGGAAACGGGGATCGCGTCCAGACCGTCCTTCCTTTTGAAGAGCTGGATGTCATCCAGTTGCAATCGGTTCACGCGAGCCTTCCCGGGAGGGGGCTCGAGTTCCGGGAGTCTCCCGAGGGCTCGCGCCAGATTGTCTTCCATGATGGGTTTTAAAAGGTAATCAACCGCATTGATCTCGTAGGCGCGGATCGCATATTTCGGATGGGCGGTCGTAATGATCACCTTTGCCTCGGAGCCGCTCTCCTCAAGGGCGGAGAAGCCGAGGCGATTCTCGAGGTGTACGTCGAGAAAGATCAGGTCTGGCGTTTCTTCATTGATGAGTGCCACGGCGGCATCGAGACTGCCCGCTTCGCCGGCAAGCTCGATTCCGGAATGATGGCGCAGAAGAAGGAGCCTCAAGTTCAGGCGCTCGATCTCATTGTCGTCGACGATGATGGCTCTCATGGAATGATGAGGGACGTTTCCCGCTCACGGAATGCGTTCTTAAATTCAACTCGGAAGACAGTCCCCCGTTTTTCTCTCGCTGCAGTGAAAATTTCCCCCTCGAGGAGGCGGACGTTGGATTGCACGACGTAGAGACCGAGTCCGACACCGTGAGTCGGATCCGCCTCGACCGGGAGGCTCTGCTCGAAGGCTTCGTAGAGGACCTCAACCGGCGCCGGGAGCCCCGGACCCTCGTCCCTGATTTCGAAAGAGAAGGAAGGGCCCGCGATGACAAAAATAACCTCCACCGTTCCGGATTCGGTGAACTTCACCGCATTGTCTACCAGATTGATGAGAATCTGGGAGAGCCGCATCTGGTCACTGACGAGAACGCGGCCCGCGAGAGCTTCGTCCCGCCAAATCAGGGTGAGCCGTTTCGCCGTGGCGATCGGCTCGAGAATGTCGCGGACGATCTGACTCCACTGATCAAGTTTGAAGGGGTCGAGACGGAGAGTCGCTTTTCCGAAGTTTGCGGTGGAGGCGTCGAGCAGGTTCGTCAGCATCAGATTGAGGTGCTTACCTCCCGAGCGGATTTGCTCGAGCATCCTCGTGAAGTCTGGCGGGAGACGGCACTGTTCGCTCTGACTGTGCATGACCTGCGAGAGACTGATCAGCGCGCTGAGGGGGGTCCGGATTTCATGGCTGATATTCGCGAGGAACATCTCTTTGTAATGGTTGGCGCGTTCCGCCTGCTCCTTGGCCTCGTTTAGGCTCACGGTTCGCTCTGCGACTTGCCGTTCCAGCTTCTCGTTCGTTTGGGATTGCAAGTCGGAGAATTCCTTTTGCGCGATCTCCTTCTCAAAACGCTGGAGCCTTGCCCGATCCGCCATGCATAACAGAAAAATGACGAGAGAGACATTGGTCGTCAAAAAGGCATGGGGGAGGGGATCAAAGAGATCCGGCACCTCCCGAACCCAGTAGAAAACTACGAGGGACGATGCCGCCCAGAAGCCCGTCCATGCCAGGAGGTAAAATCGGGCGATTCGGTTGCCTCGGCGAGCGCAACGGATCGCGGTGAGAATGGCGAAGACCCCGAACAGCGCCAGCTCCGCCTCGACGAAGACGATGGTCGGCCAGTAGGGGAGAAAGGCAATACCGGGGAGGACGAGAGCCCCGGCGAAGGCGATGCGCCGAACCGCTTTTGAGAGAGCCGGATTGTTCTCGCGGAGACAGAAAAAGCTGTCGAGGTAGAGCAAGAGCGTGAGCGATGCGAGGTGATACAGGCACAGGCCTCCCTGTCTCGTGCCGAATTGCCAGCCCGGGAATTCCAGCATTTCCCAGTAACCGGAAAGGCCGAAGTGATAAAGTCCCGTCGAAAGGATGCTGGCTGAATAATAGAGAGCCCCTTTGAAATCGACCGCAAGGCCGAAAATCAGGCCCGCGGCAAAGAGCGCGAGGATCGCTCCAAAGCAGCAGAGGTAGATCATATCCGGAGTCTTGTCCCGAGCCGCATAAGCCGGGGCGCTGTAGAGATTCAGGGGCATCCGGATACGGCTCTGGGTGCGGAGATGCAGGACCAGCTCGAGCATTTCTCCCGCCTCAATCGTCAAGGGCAGGGTCGGGAAACGGCTTTTCGCCAGTTTCCCGGACGGCGGACGCTGGTTTCCCGAGGCCACGCGGGCTGTGATCTTGCCGTCCTTCAGCACATACCAATCGATCCATTCAAAACGGCTGTGGGCCAATTCGACAAACCAGTTGGTTCTCTCTGAATCGGTGGAGCGAAGGGAGACCCGCAGCCAGATATCGTCGCGGGTGAATCCCAGAAAATCATTTCCCGTATCGACATTCGTGAATCTGGCGGAGACATCCCCGCGGTGGATAGCGTCGATCTCGACCGACCGATCGGGATCCCTCAGGATTTCAAAGTGCTCGTGGAGCGGGATCAGGGGGGTATGCCGATCCACTTCCACGACATTCTGAGCGCCGAGGCACAGGGTCATCGAAAAGGTCGCCGCCAACCCTGAGAGCAAAAGTCGCACGCCCGCGACGCTACGGGGAATAGGAGAGGAGTCAAGAAAGTCGGCAAGAGTATCGCAACTCAGGGGGGGGGGCGGTTCAATTCGGAAATTTTTCGAGGGGATTCGGAAGTCGAAAGGAGCGCTTCGGAAGTTTAACTTTGCTAAGATACCAAAGGTTTCCTAAAATTCGTGATCGTTCGCACTCCGCACCGACGACAGTGCCGCTCTCCCGACTTGCATGAAAACAAAAATATCCGAAGCCATCGTCTTGGAGCGCCTCCGGCACAGTTCTTCCCATCGCTTCGTTTTGGCAGGGTTGATGTTGTCGCTGACGCTTGGAGCGGGCGGGCGGTCCTTCGCTGATACCATTTTCAA
>Ga0209702_10003095_pt1 | contig 27098 bp, 46 predicted proteins | sample FRY01_FD_187210 | JGI IMG/M metagenome (GOLD analysis project Ga0209702, IMG submission 187210) | Freshwater microbial communities from Lake Fryxell liftoff mats and glacier meltwater in Antarctica - FRY-01 (SPAdes) (version 2) | ecosystem: Environmental > Aquatic > Freshwater > Ice > Glacier... | reverse complement strand
TCAGTGTAAGGAGAATTAAGAAATTTTAAGTTATCAGTTTTAATTAAAGCATATATTAAGTTATATTCTCTAGCAAGAGATAGGTGTGAGATATAAGAATAATCATCAATGTTAATAGAATAGATATTTTGCCATATATTTAATATAGTATAGCATTCCCCATTATCTGGAATTATGATTTGGACTGGTGTATAATCAGTAGGGATTACCATATAGTACTCCATGTTTATACCAAAGTTTTCTTCCATTAGAATAAATTATAGCAGGTAAATCATTATCACGATGGATTAATCCATCTTTATACCAAACTTGTGTTCCCTCATCATTGATTACAGATGGCGAGTCATTATCACGATGAAGTTTACCATCTTTATACCAAGCTTGCGATCCATCATGATAAATTACAGCTGGTAAATCATTATCTCTATGTCTTAATCCATTCTTATACCATTCTTGTTTTCCATCTTTACAAATTACAGCAGGCTTATTATTATCTCTATGACATTTTCCATTTTTATACCAGACTTGTGATCCATCTGGATAAATTATAGCAGGCAAATCTTTATAACGATGTAGTCTATCATTTTTATACCATTCTTGTGTACCATCAAAATAGATTATTTCTAACAGGTTATTTTCTTCTTTAAGTACTAATTGAAGATCATAATTTAACTTATAAAATTCAATATTTCCCGAGGAAATAAGTGGAACTTCAGTGTAAGGATATTTAAGATATTTTAAGTTATCAGTTTTAATTAAAGCATATATTAAGTTATATTCTCTAGCAAGAGATACATGTGATACATATGAATAATCATCAATGTTAATAGAATAGATATTTTGCCATATACTTAATATAGTACCACATTCCCCATCATCTGGAATTGCGAATTGGACTGGTGTGTAATCAGTAGGAATAATCATGCTTTACTCCATTTTGATACCATTCCTGTGTTCCATTAGAATAAATTACAGCAGGTAAATCGTTGTCACGATGAAGTTTGCCATCTTTATACCAGAGTTTTGTACCATCTACATGAGTTACAGCAGGTAAGTCATTATCTCGATTAAGTTGGTTATTTTTATGCCATTCTTGTGTTCCATTAGAATAAATTATAGATGGTAAATCGTTATCACGATGAAGATTACCATTTTGATACCATTCTTGTGTTCCATCTTCACAGACTAGAGCTGGTAAGCCATTATCTCTATGTCTTAGCCCATCTTTAAACCATTCTTGTGAACCATATAAGTTAATTAAAGCAGGTAAGTCATTATCTCTATGTTGTTTACCATCTTTAAACCATTCTTGTGTTCCCTCAAAAGTTATAATTTCTTTTATATGATTTTCTTCTTTAAGTATTAATTCTGAATTTTTATTTAATTTATAAAAGTTTATATTTCCCGCGGAAATAAGTGGAACTTCAGTGTAAAGATATTTAATAAGATTTAAGTTATCAGTTCTAATAAGAGCGTAGATAAGATTATAAGTTCTAGCAAGAGATAGGTGTGATACAGCTGAATAAGTATCTTTGTTAGCATAATAGATACTCTTCCATCTATAAAGTATAGAATAGCAATCTTTATCATCTGGAACGATGAATTGGACAGGTGTATAATCAGTAGGGATTATCATACTTATAATGATAGATTAGTATAAAATTCCGGAGTTATCTTCAAAACTCTACAGGCTCGTCTCCGCCATTATACCAAGTCGATGCAACGATTAAGCATTCTTGACCTTTGTGACCAAATTTCTCTGCGAAAGAATCTATTTTTTCGATTAGGTTGCCAATTTTTATTGCTAATCTTTGATGATTATAAGAATTATCTTCGGACAATATCAGGTCTACAGCATATCTATTTTCATCTTTAGTTACAAATTCATAATTTTTATAGTTAAAGTATATTAGTGTTCCGTCATATTCTTCTATATCTATTGGCTCTCCGAGGATAGGCTTTAAGTGATTCAATCTCTCTTGTGGTGTTTTTCCATCTAATTCAGGAAGAGGGAGTCGAATAGCTATTTTTGTTACATCTTGGCTCATGGTTATTCTTTCGTATTGAGATAGATTAAAGTTTTATGTTATTTGGACAGGTGTATAGTTAGGATGGATAATTATATTGTACTCCATTTTTATACCAGAATTGTGAACCCTTAGGAAGAATTAAAGCAGGTAAATCATTATCACGATGAAGTTGGTTATTCTGGTACCATTCTTGTCTTCCATCTGGATAAATTATAGCAGGCAAGTCGTTATCTCTATGGAGTTTATCATGTTTAAACCATTCTTGTGTTCCATTAGAATAAATTATGGCAGGCAAGTCGTTATCTCTATGGAGTTTATCATGTTTATACCATAATTGGTCTTTTGATGAATTTATTACTTCTTGTATATCATTTTCTTCTTTAGTTATTAATTCATAATTTTTATTTAATTTATAAAATTCAATATTTTCCGCGGAAATAAGTGGAACCTCAGTGTAAGTATAATAAAGAAGTTTTAAGTTATCAGTTTTGACAAGAGAATATATTAAGTTATAAGTTCTAGCGAGAGATACATATGAGATATATGAATGTTCGTCTTTGTTAGTAAGATAGATATTCCTCCATCTGTAATATATAGAATAGCAATCTTTATCATCTGGAACGATGAATTGGATAGGTGTATAATTAGTAGGAATTACCATACTTTACTCCATTTCGGTACCATTCTTGTCTTCCGTCTGTTTCTATTATAGCTGGCAAATCATTATCCCGATGAGCTTTTCCATTCTTAAACCATTTTTGTGTTCCATCTGCATGAATTATAGCAGGTAAATCATTATCTCGATGAAGTTGACCATTCTTAAGCCAAACTTGTGAACCTGATGCATTAATTATTTCTAACATGTTATTTTCTTCTTTAAGTACTAAACATATATTTTTATTTAATTTATAGAAATCTATATTTTCAGCGGAAGAAATTGGAACTTTAGTGCAAAGATAATTAAGAAGATTTAAGTTATCAGTTTTAATAATAGCATATATTAAGTTATACTTTCTAGCAAGAGAAACATATGATACATAAGAATAAGTATCTCTGTTAGTATAATATATATTATTCCATCTATAATGTACAGATGAACATTCTTTATCATCTGGTATGATGAATTGGACAGGTGTATAATCAGGAGGGATTAGCATATTTTACTCCATGTTTATACCATTCTTGTGTTCCATCTTCACAGACTAGAGCTGGTAAATCATTATCTCTGTGTCTTAATCCATCTTTATACCAATATCGTGATCCACTAGAATAAATCATAGCTGGCAAATCATTATCACGATGTATTTTACCATCTTTATACCAAACTTGTGTACTATCTGGATAAATTATAGCAGGCGAGTCATTATCACGATGTAGTTTATTATTCTTATACCAAGATTGTGTACCATCATGATAAATTGCAGCAGGTAAATCGTTATCTGTATGTCTTAATCCATCTTTATACCAGAATTGTGTTCCATTATCATAAATTAAAGCTGGTAAATCATTATCTCGATGTCTTAATCCATTCTTATACCAAGATTGTGAACCCTCACTATTAATTTCAGCTGGCAAATCGTTATCACGATGAAGTTTACCATCTTTATACCAATATTGTGAACCTTCCCTACAAATCATAGCTGGTAAATCATTATCTCGATGTCTTAATCCATCTTTATACCAGAATTGTGATCCGTTAGATTTAATTACAGCTGGAAAATCATTATCACGATGAAGTTTACCATCTTTATAAAATTCTATTGATCCATCATAACAGTTTATTTCTTTTATATTTTTTTTCTCTTTAATTACTGATAAGTATTCCTGATTTATGTTATTTAATTTATAGAATTCAATATTTTCCGCAGAAGAAGTTGGTATTACAATGTAAGGAAACTTAATAAGATTTAAGTTTTTAGTTTTAATTAAAGCATATATTAAGTTATAAATCCTAGATAAAGACACTTTGGACACATAAGAATAAGCATCTTGATTAGTAAGATAGATATTCTTCCATATCTCTAATATAGTATTACAGTTTCTATCATCTGGAGAGATGATTTGTATTGGTGTATAACTAGGAGGAACAATCATATCTTACTCCATACCATTATTTTTTTTATTAGAATAGATTGCAGCAGGGAGACCATTATCACGATGAGCCTCTCCATTCTGATACCAGATTTTTGTACCATCTGTATAAATTATAGCTGGTAAATCATTGTCTCTGTGTAATTCTCCATTTTTATACCATTCTTGTGTTCCATCTGGATAAATTGCAGCAGGTAAATCGTTATCTCTATGTATTTCTCCATGTTTATACCATTCTTGTGAACCATCTTCATAAATTATAGCTGGCAAATCGTTATCTCTATGACATCTACCATTTTTATAAAATTCTATTGATCCATCATAACAGTTTATTTCTTTTATATTTTCTTTTCTGAGTGTTAATTGCATATGTTTATCTAATTTATAGAATTCAATATTTTCCGCAGAAATAAGTGGAACTATAGTGTAAGTATAATCAAGAAGATTTAAGTTTTTAGTTTTAATTAAAGCATATATTAAGTTATAACTCCTAGCTAAAGACACTTTTGACACATGAGAATAAGAAGTTTTATTAGCATAATAGATATCTTCCCATATATTTAATATAGTATCACAGTATTTATCATCTGGTACGATGATTTGTATTGGTGTATAACTAAGAGGAATAATCATACTTATAATGACATGTTAGTGTAAGATTCCGGAGATTACCAATTGAACTTACGGCTATAACTATTTACCAAATGGTCTTGCTAGGGAAATATCTTACTCCATTTTTAAACCAAGCTTTTCTTCCATTTTCTAATATTACAGCAGGTAAATCGTTATCACGATGTCTTTCTCCATTCTTATACCATAATTGCGAACCATCTGCATGAATTTCAGATGGCAAATCATTATCTCGATGAAGTTTGCCATTCTGGTACCAAGCTTGTTTTCCATCAAAAGATACAATTTCTTGTATATTGTTTTCTTCTTTGAGTACTAAATCATAAGCATTATCTAATTTATAAAATTCAATATTTTCAGCGGAAGAAGTTGGAACTTCAGTATAAGGATAATTAATTTCTTTTAACTTATCAGTTTTAATAATAGAATATATTAAGTTATATTCTCTAGCAAGTGATACATGTGATATATAAGAGTAAGTATCTTGATTAGTATGATAGATATTCTCCCATATATCTAATATAGATAAGCATTGGTTATCATCTGGTATGATAAATTGTATTGGAGTGTAATTAGTAGAGATAATCATTATAGACAAGCATACAGATTTTCATAAAGATTAATAGGATCATTCATGGATAAACCTGACATCTGACCATCATTCAACTCTACCATTACCCAAGAACCATCATTCCTTTCTGCTATATCAATAACATAGAAATTAGCATAGTCTTTAATAATACTAGTTAGATTATTAAGTAAGTCTAATCCTGTCTGAGATATACCAGCTGTATTAAGGTCATCTGCCTTATTAGCACAAGTCCAATAATATCCTGTAGATAAGATTGTATCTTTATAACAGAATACTCTCCACTCATTAAGAAATCTCATATCATTAACACCAACTTCTATTACCTTAAGATCAGGATCAAATTTTCTAAATATAATATCCTGTGAACCAAGTAACATATCATTACCCAATTCTATTGATATCTCTATGGCTCTTTGTTTATTCTCCGCAAACATGTGGGTATTCCACTTGTGTTTCTTAGAGTTAGTTACCCCTTTAACTACGTATGGTCCATTATAATCATTGTATGGAATCTCATGAGATCGCCATGTTTTAAATGTATAATCTTTCAATATGTCATAATATACAAATTGGGCTATCCATTGATGTTGCTGATATGAATTAATGAGAGATGATTTATTATATAATATATCATCTTCCAGTTCCTTGTAATATGGTAAAACAGAATATCTGCCAATAACTATATCACCATGCTTAACATGAGATCTGTTTGTTATAACATTGAATTTGGTTTTTGATAAAATATCAAATTCTTCTGTATTATCATGATCTTTTCTAAATAGAATAGTTGGGTTCATATATAAATACCCAATACTTTATTTATTCCGGAGATTAAAAATATGTTTCCCACTCTATAAGACAATGAGGGCAAATTCTATGATACACTTTTATTTGAATTTCCCCATTCCCCTTAATTAGTAAAGATCGTCCAATTTCACTAACTACTCCGCACGAGGGACATGGTGATTTTTCATTAGTAGTTAATATTTTTTTAAGATCATCTATAATTTTTTCTAATTTATATTTCATGAATATACCAGTCATCTGCTGACACGGATTTGGATAACTTATATCCATTTTTAGTAAGAAGTTCTCTAATTTCCATTCTGCGTATTTTATTTTTCTCTTTGAATTTATTACCTTCAGTATAATTATGCTCTAAAGTTATAGTTCTAAATTTATATTTTTCAAAGTCAAAATTCTTTAATATAAGAAGCTCAGAACCTTCTGCATCTAAAGATAAGTAATCTATTATATTTGGAGAATTATACTTTTTTAGTAAAGAAAGTAGAGTAAGTGATGGTTTTTTAACTAATGGATGATCGTATAATTTTACTTGATCTATAACATGTTCATCTGTATCTGGATGATATATACCTGATACCTGTCTATGTCTTCCCCTCTCAACGAATTCTACTTCTCCGTCTATATCTGATATGCAAGCATTTTCTATATTACATTTTCTATATTTTCTTAGTTCTAGTGCTGACCAATAATGAGGTTCTACACATATACCTTCCCAATCAAAATCTTTCTCTAAGGCATATGAATTAGAGTCATGATATCCATCATGAGCTCCTATGTCTACAAAATAGCCATGAGTTTTATAAATAGTATCTAGTACCCATCTATCCTGACCCTCTTTAGCTTTATAGTTCTTTGTCATAATTACTTATTTAAGAATTAAGATACCAATCCTTTCTAAATATAAAATAAAGAAGAATTATGTATTTTATTATAAAGTTACTCAATTACTTTATCCGTATTTTTAGGAGAATTCAAAAAGCCATGTTTTTTTGCATAATTAATAAGACTATCCAATACTGCTGGCTCTAATGCCACAACTTTATTTTCATGATTATCAACAGCAATCCACAGCTGATAACCATCATGGGATACATAAACTCCATCACCCAAATATGAATCATTTTTTTCTTGCTTTTCCATTTTTTATCCTAAATAGGCCAAATATAGGGAAGTTCTGCTGATTCGATCCATCCAAATTTAGAATACCATTCACGATCTTTTCTTAATAGATTTGATCTATGAGAGGCATGGAAGTTTTTGTTACCTAGCCAGGGAGGCATGCCTGTATCTGGATACAGTGTGAGATAATATTGAAATGTATCCCTATGATGCGGATAGTCTCTGCCTCTAGATTTTAATTCATCCAGTCCTGCGATAGCGTATAACGCAAGAGCGTGAGAAAATCCTCTCCACATTTTAGATACTGGATGATTAGGCCATCCACCCTTGATAAGAGTAAGACATTCTCTGTATACCTGATTACCTAGACGTTTAGGATCTAAAGTTTGAACAGATTGCTTAAAATCAGGATATGGAAGAAATATTTGCATTTATATCTTGTTGACTTTTTCTAATGATTCAGTCTTTGATACTTTGGAATGTTCTGTAGGTATCTCTTGAAAAATTGTAAATATTGCATAGCATATTATTTTCCTAAATTTATAATATATGCTTAGACTTCAAATTCCTACTCAATGTTACCATAAATGAGATAAATGTAAAAATTATAACCGCCATAGTAATAAATAACTTATTATCATCAGGCAGAGTATCTACTGGTGCGATTACATTAATTGTTCCTATTCCCATTAAAAGTGTTGCAATAAACAATGTCCAATCCGTAAATAGTATCTTTTTTACAGTTCTCATTTGATTTTCTCAAAGGGTTTAACTCTTCTGTTGTATTCTACGACTCTTCTATTGTAATCTTGCATTTCTAAAAAAGTAATTCTATTGGATAAATAAATTAAGCTTGCCTCAACTGATGGACTAATCTCAATATTGTCTGAGATATAATACTTGTCTAATATGTAATAATATAGATGATTGCATGTTATTGCTTCTGACATAGGATTGAAAAATCTAGGTTCTAATTTGTCATATGCTTCTATCTTGGAAGTACGTTCCACCATACCAAATGAGTATAGTGGAATAAGTATAATGATAGCTAATGTTTTTAATTTCATATTAATATTTTATCTCTTTAGGAATCACTCGTGATATATCTAAAAAAAGATATTCCGAGCAGGAACCCAAAATCGTACCATCCGCCATTATTATAAATCTCATAAATTACCACATCATTGTTAAAAAGTGATAATAGGAATGAGAATAGTAATATCAATCCATCAATGAATCCATTAAAAAAACCAGAAGATTTTATTTCAGATGTTTGATGAAATGAAATTGACGAAGAGAAGCTATTGGTAAAAATAATAAAAATGAGAATAAGAAAGAGTATAAAATATTTCTTCATATCTAATTAACCTTTTAAGTTAAAATTCCGGAGATTTATCTGTTTAAATTGAAAATAATATGAAAACCGGATAATTTTAATTATTGATTAAAAAATATAGAAATCTCTTGGCCTAACTTAAAAAACGCAAATGATACTGTTAATACAAGAATAGCAACCGAGACACCGTAGGCTATATTGTCTTTATCTATTCTAAAATAATTATAAAACGAAATAAAATTTCCATCTTTCCAGTATTCTTCTGTTCCATCTTCATAAATTATAGCAGGTAAATTGTTATCTCGATGAAGTTTATTATTTTTATACCAAAATCGTAATCCATTTGTTTTTACTACAGCAGGTAAATCGTTATCACGATGAGCTTTGCCATTCTGGTACCAAGATTGTGTTCTATCTGCTTCTATTAAAGCTGGCAAATCGTTATCACGATGAACTTTATTATTTTTCCACCATTCTTCTGAGCCATCTGCATGAATTACAGCAGGTAAATCATTGTCTCTATGTCTCTTGCCATCTTTAAACCAAGCTTGCGATCCATCTGGATTAATTACAGCAGGTAAATCGTTGTCTCGATGCTGCTCACCATCTTTATACCAGATTCGTGTACCATTAGCACTAATTATAGCAGGTAAATCGTTATCTCTGTGGATTTTGCCATTCTTAACCCATTTTTCTTTTCCATGATAGTCTATTTTTCCTCTACATCCATTTTCATTAACAATAATATGTAATGCAGCTAATTTATAAAATTCAATATTTTCCGCGGAAGAAAGTGGAACTTCAGTTAATATTATATTTTTTTCATCTAAAGACTTTTTAATTTCATCAATTATAGATTTTCTTACTAAGGCATAAATAATGTTATATTTTCTAGATAACTCTATGTGAGAAACGTAAGTAGGCTTCTTTACTGACGATCTTATAAGAACATATATATTCTTTAGAGTTTCACATGATTCATCATCTGGAACTCTTATCATAATAATAGAATATTTAATATTGATATTTATTTTTAGTTTAATTATCTTCATTTTATTTTTGAATATAGATATTTCTTTTTCAATTGCTCTGGTGAAGTTCTCATTAATTTCCAATTGCCTTTCCAATCATCTAGTAATGATCCTGTTTTCCAATTCATATAAAAGACATTTCTTTTGAAAGGTATGCCTATGTATGATTCTAAATCAGCCGTAACGTCTATAACCTTATACGGATCATTCTTATCTATACACCAAGCATGATGTATTGGTATTGGCAGATTTCTTATCATAGCAAAACCTTCAACGTATAGAAGGCTCGGATACTCAAGTGCTAGTTTATAAGAATTAAAAAAACAATATTTGGGAGTATCTTTTACATATGGTTTCTGAAGAGGAGTCGGAATAAATTCTTTTCCGTATTGCAAAACAACATCCTCAGAACATGAATAATAAAAATCATCTGGAAGATGCATGTCTTTTCTAATAGACACCATCATTCTCATGCAATTTCGCAAAGACTCATTATGATCTATTTCTACAGAGGACATACCATGTTAAACTTTATATAAAATTTTCCGGAGATATAAACAAGGTTTTTCAGAAAAAAATACGTTAATAAGTATAGACACACATGGAAAAATAAAATGAACTGGTTCAAAAAACTACTTACCTCCGCCTGGCCTAACAAAAAACCATACAGATCACGCCCTGCATACAATGGTCCTGCTCGCTATTTCGGCCCTATGCAATTGATTAATTATAATGGTAATCCTGCCATTATTGGCAATACTATGAAAATCAATAAAGCTATTCTGCAACAGTTGGGATTTTCTTGGAATGGCAATATTAGTATAGACGGAACTCAAGTTAACGTACCAAATGGTGCTATTAATGGGTTCATGATTGGAAACAGAATTCTAAACGAAGAAGATATATCTATGCTTCAATCTAATGGGGTTGATATAAGCAAAAAGGATATAAGTTTTCCTGATTATGTTCAGCAAGAACCTCAGATAATGGAAACAGAACAACCTGAATCCGAAGAAAATATTATTAATCAGCCTGTAAAATCTAATGCAGGCGCACAATCTGACCAATCTAATACAAAGATGCTAGAAGATTTACGTAATGCATCAGGTAATTACCAGGCAACAAGGGAAGTAGTTAAAGAACAGCTTTCAAAGCTTACAAGTATTATGAGCAATTCTACCTTGTCTGCTGAACAAGAACAATTGAGAAAAGATTTTTTAAAGTTCATGTCTGGATCTCATAATTATTCTTTTTATAATACTATACTTATATTTATGCAAAGAAGAAATGCTTCTATGATAGGAGGAGCTAAAAAACTTTGGTCTACAAAAGGTCGTCAAGTTAAGCCTGGAGAAGATCCTATCTCAATTTTAGCTCCTGTCCTAGTTGGAGGAAAAAATTTAACTAAGCAACAATATGATGAAATGCTATCTGATTTAATGGCTGGAGGAATGGGAGAGGCAGAAGCAAAAAAAACAATTACACAAAAATTAAGTAAAGGTAAAAAACTTATTGGATTTAAAGGCGTTCCGGTTTATGATGTATCTCAAACTGAATCTATACCTGGACAAGAAAATTCATTTGATTATGAAGGATTCCATAAATCTTATTTACACAAGATTAATGAGCCAGAAGAAAGATCAAGTGAATTATGGAAAGTTGTTCAATCAGCTATGAAAGATTCTGGAATAGATGTTTCTCAATCTGATACAGGACAAGCTGGAGGTATGTCATCTGGCGGCAAGGTCGTAATAGATGAAAGATCAATAGGACAAAGGCTATTATCAACAGCATTCCATGAATGGGCGCATGAAGTTTTACACCAAACAGAAGAAGCCCGTAAAAAGAGAATAGAAGAAAAAACTCCTAAACATATAATAGAGGCAGAAGCAGAAGCAACTGCATGGCTACTTATGCAAGCATTCGGTTTAGATGGCGATCCTGAACATGCTGCTCGCTACTTACTTCTATGGAAAGCAAGTCCAGATGAAGTTATGTCAAGACAAGAGCAAATACACAAAGCTTATTCTAGTATCTATAAGATTATTAATAATAAGATTGATTCTATGGTTAAGCCTGCTCAGCCTGCTCAGCCTGCTCAGCCTACTCAGCCTACTCAGCCTACTTTTGCATCTAATTCCTGGTATGGAAAATTAATGAAGTAAGTCTTTGATATGAACACTTGTTTCATCAGAATGAATCCATCTATTTGATTTCCAGCAATAATTCATATCTTCTCTAATTTTGAAACAAACACAAGAAGAATCTATTAATTTTATTTCTTCATCTGTGTTTTCGAATAGTATATTAATATTATTATCTTTAATATACTTACATTTAGTTCCAAATGGCACTAAAGCTAATTTCGTATATGGAATATCATATTCCTTAAGTTCATCAGCAGTTTCTTTATAAATTGCATCAAAGTCTTTATCATTCTCTAAGACTCTCGCAGTTATAACATGTATCTCTGATACATTAATAAGATTTACGCATAAATTTCGAAAGAAATGAGGTGCATAACCTATTAGTCCATCAATATCAATTCCAATTTTAAGTTTTTCACTCATAGTTTTTTCTTTCTTTCTTTTTTAGAAGTTTAGAATTTTATTTTACAATCATATCCAATTTGTCAGCATCATTCATTCTGGCACTAATACCATCACATAGATGAAGCATCCAAGCTAATTTTGTATTAGGTATAACAGGACTTCCCCATTCTCTGCATCCATGATGTGCTAAAATAGCATGCAAGACATCATCGGGTTCGTCAATCGTATCAGTGTATTTTACTATAATTTCATTCCACACTAATGCTGATCTGCTAATATGATGAACTTGCCTTTTATGCTTGGTTCCCTCCCATTCGTCATAATTATCTACTTTTACTGGCTGATAATCCCACATTTTGCCAACATCGTGGAATAATGCAGCAAGAAATAATTTTCTTTCATCTATAGGCTTACCAAGATAAATATTATTCTGGAAGCAAAGATCTATTACTTCCATAGTATGCTGTGCTAATTGTCCTCTGCCATAATGATGCAGATAAGGCTTAGAAGAACCTGACCATATAGAAAATTTTGGATTTTCCAAAACTTCGCTACTAATATTTGATAAATATAAATGATATGCCATGTCTCTAAGATTTTCTGTTGGACTTTTCATATAATATCCCTTTTTTTTGTATTTACTGGATAATAAAAATCCCTGGCAGCTTAGCCCGCTACCAGGGAGTATTATAGATTTCAAGTCTATATGACTTGTCGCGTTTTTCTCAATTTGCCAATTATATCCGTTTAACCTAAGTTTTTAGTTTTATGCCGATTTGTTCTACCTTTAAACTACCCCTGCGAGGATGTTTGAAGCGCAGGGGGCCAGAATCGAACTAGCATCAATCGGAAGTTTAACTTAGGACTCGACTTGGCAAACAACGCTTTGTCTAAATCTAAGAGCAAGAATTTCAACTTTAAGTTTACAACGGATTACTCCGCGCGTCTGCCAATTTCGCCACCCCGCTGTAGGTTTTAATAGCGGGGGTAGGACTCGAACCTACAATGTAAACTTGTTTAGGCTAAGTTTGAAGTTGAACTTGCGCTCTTTAAGCCAAAATATAGTCAAAAATTGCTTTTCCGACGTGCAATTCCTGAACATCAGACTGGTTCGCTTGCTCCCTAGCATAACGAACTGCATCAATTAATCTAAGGACTCTTGTAATCCACAATTTCTTAATGGTAGAAGGAATAGCACCACTCATAGCCTGCGTCGTCCATGTCCCAACAGTTACATCCCTGGTAATCAATTGAGTTTGCGCAGGATGATTCTCAGTAGCACCATACAGAACCAGTGGTTCTTGCAACTTCTTAGTATGTTGCGTTCTTACTTCTTCTGCTCTGTACAAATTCGTAATATTAGGATCTGGTGTCCAACTATATTGAGGATCTAATACAGGCAGTTTATCAATAAAAGTATGAATATCAACAAGCTGTTTTTCAAGAAACAAAAGATGGGTTACAGGAACTCCTGCCAGTAAAGGCTTGCCATCGATTAAAATATCGCCTTTAGCTTGGCAATTTGTATTATCTTGTGTAGCAACTACATCAAACATCGTTTTCCATTGAATCGAGGCTTCTTCCATAGCATCTTTGGAGAATTGCTGTACAAATTTGATTTCTGATGGCATATCCTCCCCATTGTCAGCAGACTTAGTATACTTACGAGTAAGACCTGTTACTGTAGCATCTTTCACCTTATGATGAATCTCAGTAATAGCCTTTTGACAAGCTGCCTTTTTAGAGTTAGAAATTGCAATAATTTGATTCAGTTTCGTTGGCATAAAATTTTTCCTTGTTGAAGTTTATTAGACTACCATTAAGACTGTTGATTTTTGGTTCCGGAGAAATTGCATATAAAACCGCATGAGCGAGGAAGACTTTAACTACCTTGTCAGTTTCAATTAAGCACTAAATGATTAATTGATATCGCATAGAAAGTTACGATAAAATATGCAAGACACTCATGCGGCAATTCGTGATTACATCTACATGCAATCATTCTTTTTCCATGATATCTTCTACAGGAGGAAGAATTGGACTTTTATTTTCAGATTGATGTTTTAGATACAATTCATATCTCTTTGTTTTTTCTTTAGTAAGAACTTCAATAGATGCTAAATTGCATATTGGTATAAATATCATTGCTCCTCCTATTAATAGGATAGAAAGACACAAAATCATAAATGATCTATCACTCATGTTTCTCATTTTTAATCTCTCTGCATGAATTACAAAGCGTTTTAATCCAACTGCCCAGTGTTGAAACACTATCATCTTTACATCCACACATCTCGCATGTTTTATATGCTTCTGCCTCAGCTTCGTCTATCAACTTTTCTATCTCGATATTTGTATTATAATTATAAATCCTCAATCCACCAAATTTTTCTTTAATTTGAGCGAATCTAAAATTATCTGGTGGACTAGATGCCTTAATCCTCTCACATAGACGGTAAATGATGTCAAACCATCCTGTGTCTATTTCTAGGCCGTAAGGGATGCTATTTTTCTTCTTTTCCACATCTGTGAAGAAAGTTGGAAATTCTTGAAGCAATTTTGTTTCAAAATCTTTATTCATCGCTGATACTCATATTCGTAGCATATTTATCTTCAGCCATTCTGTCACAATAATAGCCACACCTTCGCGTCGTTAATAACGATATCTTATTCCATTCTTATAGCAAAGTTTTGTTCCATCAAAATAGATTATAGCAGGTAAATCATTATCTCGATGAAGATAACCGTTTTTATACCAAGCTTGTGTACCATCTACATGAATTACAGCAGGAAGATCGTTATCTCGATGCATTACTCCATTCTTATACCATAATTGTCTTCCATCTGCATAAATTATAGCAGGTAAATTATTATCTCTATGTATTTTACCATCTTTATACCAATATTGCGTACCATCTAATCCGGTTACTGGATATTCATTTGAAGACTGATTGGTTATTTGATTTTCCATTTATTCCTTAGATACATGAGATACATGCTTAAAAATTTCATTTGTATTATGAAATACCATACCGAAAATAATAATTCCTACTACTGACAGTATGCCGAAAGAAATATATCCAACAAGATATACTTTATTATTTGGATACTTATGTATTCCCTCAGGAATAATAATTTTATCGCCTGCTGAGCCACGCTTCCTAGATATTAAAGATTCTCTTAATTTCATAAGAACATTAGATTGTTCTAATTGAGACATACCTGTATCTTCATTAGCTTTTATTAATTCATTTTTTGATTCTAATAAATTATTATACCAAAATTCAATATCTTCATCTGGCGTTTGAAAAAATAAAGACGTATAACCTTTTGTTAAATTATTATTTTCAATATAAAGTAAAGATCTCTCTATTTCACCAAGAGCAATTGGTATTGTATTTGCGTTAGAAGCTCTCTCTAGGAATCCCCCGCATCTTTGTTCAAAATGAATATCTTTAACAATATCAACAATTGATAAAGAAACTAATGGTATACACAGTAGAAATGCTAAAATAAAGTATGATATGTTTTCATTCATCATCATATTATAACGTCTTCTGTTTTTATTTATCATATTACCATGACTCCTGATATGCTCTTATCAAATTCTTGTCTTTAAATTCTTTACTATTCAAGAATATCATTAGGTATTTATTGCCATCTGACTGTGTATCAACAGCTATCATTGTAGCCTTACCATCTTCTGATCTATATATAAATTTTGGTAAGAATTTTTGAGTATAAATTTTTACACTAGGTATTTCTGATTCAGACTGTATTGATTCTTCTGTAAAAGGAACATCAGAATAAATAACTGTACCTCCTGTTTTACCTTCTTCTGTATCTTGAGCAATTAACATCCAATACTTTTCTGTTATATCATAGAGAGGGATAGTAACCCAATCCTCTTCATATCCAAAATAAGAATGAATCTTACTTCTTAGATCAAAAAACTCTTTAATTTCTTTTTCAATGTCCATAGTAAATAATCCAATCATCAATATTCACCGGAGATTATCCCAATGGTTCTCCATAATCAAAGTTGCTCTATAAATGGCAAAGCTTCTTTAACTTCTTTCCTGCTAAGCCCGTAGGACTCGTGATACGTATACCTGGATACACTTACTTCGGATTCTTTTTTATCTTCAACTTTAGATACAGATACTTGCTGCTTGGGCTTGGGATTGGTAGATTTATCTTTACAATATTCATATCCTTTTGGATATTCTTTCTTAATTAAAGTCCCATTTTCAAACCAAAATGCCGATCCATTAGGATTCACTAATGCTGGTCCATCTTCTCTATCTAATTTACCGTTTTTAAACCACTTCTCCGTTCCATTATTGTCATAGATGGCTGGGCCATCATCTCTATGTAATCTGCCATCTTTTTTCCAAATTGTTACTTCTCCAAAAGTTTCACATGTTATATTCGCATTTTCAGTTTTGTATTGCTTACCATCTTTAAACCATTCTTTTTTTCCATCTGCATGAATTACAGCAGGGAGATTATTATCTCGATGACATAATCCATCTTTAAACCATTCGTTATCTCGATGACATAATCCATCTTTAAACCATTCTTGTGTTCCATTAGTATGAATTATAGCTGGCAAATCATTATCACGATGAAGTTCTCCATTCTTATACCATTTTTGTTTTCCATCTGCATAAATTACAGCAGGTAAATCATTGTCTCTGTTTTTAAATCCATTTTGATACCATTCCTGTGTACCATCATTATAAATTACAGCAGGTAAATCGTTATCTCGATGAAGATTATGATTTCGGTACCAAGACTGTCTCCCATCTGGATATGTTACTGAATACTCATTTGAAGACTGATTGGTTATTTGCTTTTCCATACTGATATAATCCAAGTTTTGATTAGAGTTTTGAGTTGTCTTTAATTTCATCCATTGTAAGACAATTGACAAATGTATAAAGCGGATGAGTATGATGATCTTGAATGTTGTAATCATCAAGACTTATATTTCTTTCATAACATAATCTTTTAAGATCATTTGGATTTACTCCTAATTTTCCCGAATTGCATCCATTTACAAAACTACGTATCTGATATCCGTATCCACTACCACTACCTATATCACTATAACTACCCTTATCTAGTATGGATGAAATAGCAAATTCATAATGTAAAACAGAAAAAAATCTAAATATGTCATTATAATTAGTATAATCAGAACTGCTGTAAAAATTTTCTGGTAAAATATGAGATAACCTATAAAATCTAGGATTACTTACATGCTCATCATTTAATTTTGCAATACATGTTAGATTAGGTGGAACTATATTATCTTTATTAATAAATAATCTTACAATATCAAATCTATGAGTTAATGAAAAATCTACTGGAGTTTTAAAAAAATCATAATCATTTAGATCATGTAGTCTTTTCAGCATTGATAGAATATCTTTGCAGGAGCTACCTAGCACTTTATTTAATGAGTATTGATAAAACATTTATAGATCTTTTTTGAAAGTTGATTCGTAATACGCTTCCATTTCTATCCATACTTCTTCCTCTCCGTTTCTAATTAATTTTTCATACATATCTTTCCCAGCTAAACAAGAACCATCATAATAGCAAGGAACATCGTTATCTAAATAAGAGCAAATCAATGGGTCTCCATATATTCCAGGAATAAAATCTCCACTATCTTTATCAAATTTCATATTTTTAAGTATAGCTCTGCATGGATTATGCCCATCATACATAGGTTTTGGACTATGATATCCCAAATCCGCCCCCGTAGGCTTAAAAATGTAAGATATTGGATACTCTTCTAATCCGCTTTCTTGTAAGAACTTTTCATATTCAATAATTTGATCTATCTCTTTTCCATTTTCAAAATCTCCACTATAATCTAATAATTTTATAACAATATCTTCTTGAATACATAAACGATACTTTTGAATTAATTCCTTATTAACATGTGGTAGATGCCTAGCTGTAAACAAAGACCATGTTATAGCACCTTCATCACCTTTTAATGATAATATGATTTCAGAACCATGAATACCATAGTTCTTAGAAGGATCAGGATCTCTCTTGTCAAATGCCTTTTTTATTTCTTTATTTCTTTGATAAATCATATTTATATACAATCTGCCATTTCTAGCATTTTCATTCTATCGCAAATTCGTCTGTCATACAGTTATTACCTATAATATATAATACCGGAGATTATTTGCTTTTATCATCCAATTCTTCTAAATATAATTCCTTGCCTCTCTCGCCATGCTTATATGTTTCTTTGACTAATGGCTCTTTATCTTTAATATTATCTCTTAATGTTGCTCTTTTTAATAATTCAGACAATACTATTTGAGCAAATTCTCTTGAGGATGTTTCTGTATCACAGGTTAAAGATCCATCTTTCTCAATAACAAAAGATATTTCTCCAAATCCAAAATTCTTTATACTATATTGTATAATGAACCCTCCATTATTATTCTCATGAGGATTCCAAGTAGCACCAAGCACACAGTATGAGAATTCGTAAGTTTTTTCCATGATTACAATTCCTGTTTGCCGTAGGCTCTTATAGATTCTTGTTGCACGTAAAAACTCTCCAAATCCTGCTAGAAAAATACCATGAATTAGCAGATATGCTATCTCAGTGGCCACCATAATGTCATCAATGTCATTGATTATTTTTCGATGAATATAAAAAACCAAAAGAGAATATAAAAAACCAAAAGAAATATAAATAGCAGAATAGCAAGTATACCTGTAATTCTAAAAATAGATGACAATATGCTTAAAAAGACATAAGATGGAGCCTTAGCATTTACCGAAACCATCTGTACTTTTGGCATAGATTGGACATGCGTATTTGTCGGATCAATAAGTATCCGCTTCATATCTCCGACAATCCATCCACAATTGATAAGAATTTCCGACGCATCGGCAGAGTTCTCTGCTTGAACCTGGCAAATAAGAGACTTCCCTTTGTTATCGCATACTTCGTATTCAAAGATAAACATTTAGATGCTCCAGTTTGTCACTAACCTTTTATCTTAATTTTCCGAGAATAAATCAATCCTTTGGCTTACAAGTATGACTCTTACAATAACAATCCGGAGAACAGTCACATAACATGGGAACCTCATTTGCATGATTACAAAGGATACAAGAATTACTTTTTTGATCTGCCATTTTAAGTTCAATTAATTTATCTATTCTTTCGTCAACTGTTTCACTTTCAACTAGATCACTTTCTGTTATTGGTCTAATTTCTCTAATCTTAAATTCATTAATATTACAATCAAAATCTCGAATAATGACATCTCCTAGATTCAATACTATCTTACTTGCCTTTAATTGCTTATTTATTTGAGTTGAAAATTTCCCTTTATTGAAATTAGAATCATCATTATTCATATATCTAGCAATAATAACAGCTTCATCATAAGTATATAATTCCCCTGATACTGGATGGATACTTCGTGCCCAAATCTTAGCTGTTCTATCTTCTTTATCACCTTCATAAAAATCCCAAACTGATATATCCTTCCATCCTGTTTCTATTAAATATTTATATTGCTCTTTATATATGATATCATCTTTTATACGAAATTGATGCCAGCTATTAATATTAATATATAGCTTCCTATTCTCATAGAATTTCCAACCCCTTGACTCCAGCCAATCATCATCTGCCTTTTTGGATTCTAAGAAATTATCTATATCTTGTTGACTTATATTCATCATTTTGTTCTTCCTTTTAACGTAATATCGCATAACATTAAAAAGTATATTCCAGTCCATACTTTAAGATCAACCATATTTTTTTCTTTCATCCTCTTTAGAAGCCACTCATATGCTTCTTCTACTGGAACTACGTGAGTAATAATTTGCTCATGTCCATCCCCTTTTGCTTCTTCTAATTTTTTACAATCTACGGCAATATAAAAAGATATAATCTCATCACTTAATCCTGCTGATGGAGGCCCAGAAAACATATAATTCATATTTTCTACTTTATATCCTGTTTCTTCTAAAAGCTCACGATGAGCAGCTTCTAATTCACTCTCATCTTTATCAACTAACCCAGCAGGAAATTCTATAATATTTGATTTAATAGGAATGCGATATTGCTCAATAAATACAAATTCATTGTTCTCTGTTATAGGAACAATAACAACTATTCCTGTAACATTTGGTCTAGTAACATATTCCCAAGACCCATCTTTAACTACAGATAGGAATTTACCCTTGTATATCTCTGTTATATTGCTCATTTTAATTCCTGTGATATCTTTTGTAATTTTCGTAACACACGATATTTATAGCATCCGCTACTGCATGGGCTATATCATATCTTTTGGCTTTTATCCAAAATGCTCTATAAATTTTTATAAAGTCTGCAAATGATATGCTAGAATCTTCTAGTATTTCATAAAATGATAATTTCTGATTCAAAGAAATATCTTTCCATTCTTTACAATATGGATCAAAATATATTCTATATCCTGTATCCATCCCTGCATTAATAATATCACATCTATTTGTATTTTTTTTAAATTTATCTAAAATAATCTCAATTGCCTCATTCATTTCTATTTCGTCCCCATCTATCATATTTTTCCTTTTTATAATATTTTACAAGTTCATTAATGTTCATACATACCCATTTTTTTTATGTATTCATATACGTTTGTATTTAGACCATTAGAATTATTATTTTTTATATCATTTCTTATTTTTGTAGAACTAATATCTTTATGTCCTATATCTATAAAAGTATGAGGCTTCTGCATATACCAAGCGTCTTTCGGATATGAGCATCCGGATCTTGAAAAAACAATGAATTCTAATTTAGAAATTAGTGTATTGTAATTCTTCCATTTATCAAATCTATCTGCGTTATCTTGCCCTATGATAAACTTGAATTTCATATTAGGATAAGAATCCCATAACCTATTAAATAAACAAAGAGTCCCGCCTACTATTTTGTTTCTTATCTCGTAATCAGATACTTCTATATTATATTTATCCAGTGTTGCGATACGACACATATCTAATCGCTTATAAGAATCTGTTAACTTTTTATCAAAGTTATGCTTATATACAGGCATCATCCATATCTTATCAGCGTATTCTAATGACGATCCTGCCAATAAGATATGACCATCATGAGGAGGATCAAAACTGCCACCTAATATAGCAATAGTCGTCATACCTGATATTCAATGAAATCAGGTTGCCGGAGTTTATTTCAGAAAATAAGATCAGGGTCGATTTTTACCATTTTACGGTTAAATCTTCTAGTAAAAGAATTATGATAATAGCTTTTCTGCTTCCTATCTATATATCCAAATTTTATATTAATAGAAGAATTCTTTGGAACAAGAGATATGTCCTTAAACAACGAACAACTTGATGTAAGTAATTTTCTAACTAAATCAATAACTATCTCTCTTATAGTTTTTCCCCCAAAGTCCGTATTTTTGACATTTTTTAAAAATGACGATCTATATGTTTTTCTAATTTTTCTTTTTATATATAAAATATCTCTAGGAGTAATTGGTAAATGTATATATAAAATATTATGTTTTTCTAAAAGAGTTTTATTTATAAAAAATCCGTAATCCTCATTAGTCTTTTCTCGTAACACTTTTAATATACATGATACTTGCCTCAATGCATTAGACACAACTGAGCAAAAAGAGGTATTATTAAGATAAAGAATAAAAACCGTACCTTTAAGAAAGTTTGGGAATTTCTTCTTCTTCGATATTGACTTGGTTGCTATAATTTGTGATTCTACTCTCATCGTATAACATCCTTATGTCAATAGTTACAATCTCTAAACTTTCTAGATAGGTATCATATCCATGATTATAATTATTACCAATAAAGCCAGCGATGAATTTTCTTGATAATTTGTAAAATTTAATACTATTTATAGATTCTTTTAATTTAATATTATTTATAGATTCTTTTGATATGGCAAACATCTTTTGAGAATTAGCCTTAGCAATATAATAAGAGAATTTTTTTGGATAATATTTCGATAAATAATTTTTAGTAATATTTCTAACAATTGCGTATCTATTATGCTCATATATAGGTATATTTTCCGTTTTACTTAATAATTCTGTAATATGGTCAGGATGAATTGGTAAAAATACCATTACCAAGTTGTGACTTCTAGATAAGGACGTATTTATGTACAGGTTTTCAAATCCTCCATAAAATTCATCCGATGCATCTATTAAATTAATTAACACTTTTTCTAGTGTAGCGCAAGAACCGTTGTCTGGAACTTGAATATAAACAACACAACCTTTTGTTTTTTTTCTAGAATATTGAGAAAAAACCTTATAATAAGGAACCACAGCAGCTAGTATGGCAGGCAGGAAAATTAAGAATGGTATTAACATTATTCCTCTATTGTTTACTTTACTTTATATTTGAATATGATATTTCCATCTCTATCAACGATATCTACCTGGTCAGCACCGTCTTTACTGATTCTTCCAGTATATTTCTTTTTAATCTTCTCTACAGCTTCATCTTCTGTATTAGCCTCATCAACTAGAATAGTTTTATTATCAAAAGTATCCCAATGATAAATACCAAATTTCTTTTTATGACTAATCATATTTTTTACTCAAATACTGATTTTCTTGGAATTGTTTCATCATTAAGTTAATTAATTTGACTGGATAAACAAAACAGAGCCTACAATAATACACCAACCAGACAAAAGAAAACAGATCTTTGAAATAAATAACTTAATTGAAAATAAATCTCTGGAATATAAGTTATCACCTATTTTTCTCATTATTAGAATATGAAAAATAACTCCCACAATTGAGAATAAAGAGCCTACTGCTAAAAACCAAAACCAATTGTTTGAAAAAATTTCCATAATTGCCTCAAGGAGTTTCAATTTCATCTATTAATACTTGTTTTTTGTCATTTAATTCCCATGTTGTAATCTTATCCATGTTAATCACTTTTACATACTTCATAATCCCATTAGCTGCATCAATTTGACCCTGCTTATAACCATCAGATTTACCTCTAATATAAAGCCTATCCCTACTGTCCTTAGCGTAAAGTATAAGGAAAATAATAATAATTACAATCATGCATCCGCATCCACTGTCATTACTTTTATTTTGCATAGTCTACTCTTATATAAGTTTATTACTTATCTTAAATTCAATGAGATTCTGTTCCGCCATTTCTTGACAGATAGTCTGCGCTAACAGATTTAAGAACAACCCTACCTTCGGTGCTTGTGGGCATCATTATACCGCTAAGACGTTCCATCACCGGAGTTATTACGATTCCCTCTCTACCTTTGAATTTGGTAACAACATCTTTTTCTTCACATAAAACAGTTGGTCCAGATGTCATTTCAAAAACGATATCTTGACTAAATGGCCCTCTGTACAAAACAGGTACCATCTCTTGTTCAAATTTTGCACAAATAACTGCCTTTATTTCATAATCAAGATATTTATGATTTATTGCTATGTCAAAAATCCTGAATGCCTTCTCCCCTTGTTTTAGGCCATAAGACATATCTTGAACGCCACTTCCGTAAGTTTCGCCAAAAATAACAATACTGGTTTTTTGATCTTTCCAATATATTTCATCTTTAATGAATTCAAGCATTTCTTCTGTTTTAGAATTAACGCCTGTCCAGTATTTAGATGGCAAATATATAATATTCCAATCATCAATATTTGCATTATTAATAATTGATCCTTTAAAATCCAATTCTGTATTTTTAGGTTCAACCTGAAAGCAAACAGCCTTAAACTTAGTTATAGTTTCTGCTTCGATAACATAAGTTTTAATATCAATTTTTTCTACTATCCAGAATTTACTATTTTCATCCTTAAATAATAAACCAGGAACAATCTCATCTTCTTTTAATATTAATTTTTCAGCGAGAGCGTTCCTATTAACTCTTTTCATAGTTCTAGTTTGTATTTTTCTTGGCATATCATGAGAACCAACCATCATTCTCCATGATGGATCGCCATTTTCATCTTTCTCTATTACCAATCCTATTCTAGTGCAAGAGCCATGCAATTTCTCTGTAATAATAATTTCTTCGCCATCAACGAATAGATTAGGGAAGTTTGCAAAATGCTCTATTTCTGTATATCTACGAAATAAGTAATTCGGTCTATCCTCATCTCCCTCGTCTGTTCTCTCTGGTGGCTCGTATTTAGTTACACCAAAGAATTCTTTAACATCGTCGCCTTCTTGCCATGTAGATAGATCACCCTTAGATGGGTCGATAGGCATGATAAAGCCAAAGGATTGAATTCCACGTAATCTTGCGGCCTTTACCTTGTATCCTGGAGGCCTAGTACCATCTTCATTCTTATCTAATAAGCCAAGAAAATTAACAATACCCAAGCGTCCGGGAGGATTGTCGGAAATGCCATGAGCTAATTTTTGAGATAATACAGAATCTGGAGGAAAGTAAACAACAAGGTCATTTACATTAAATTCCGTGTTCCCATCAGGAAATTTTCTAATTGCAGTTTGCCAACCTTTGACAAAGGCTATAGCAAGCCTGTCAGCGTAAGGATGTGGTTCGATCTTTTCAATACGACAGATTTCTACAAGTAAGCTACTCATATTTCATTTAACCAATTAGTGTCTATTGTTATAGACTAAATCGCTAGTTTTTATCAATCCGTTTTGACACATCAATAAGTTGATTCATTTTTTCCATAATCTCTTGAAGATCGTAATCTCCAATCGCATCGTAATCTCCAATCGTGCCATCTGTCTCTACTATCCATAATTTTCCAAAAGCCATTGTGTTATGAAGGCCAATAAGTAATTCAGTAGGACTGACCCCACCAGCCGCCATCCCTTTAATAATGTTTTCTGCCAATTTGACGTTATCATTTTTCATATCATATTCCTTTTTGTTAAAATTCCACTCAGTAATGGTAATTTTATTCCTTAACTTACATCAAGTATCATTTGCCAAAGTAAGTGTAAATCTTTATCTTCAATTACTTGTTCTGGAGTTCTATTATCAAAAGCATCATTTGGTGTTTTCATCCATTCTTCTAAATTAGGGCCAATTATAATTGATAATTCTTCACGCAAATCTGTTACGTTTCCGCCCTTATCAGACATCCACTTGGCATTGTCCATAATTAAAAGAGAATTGCACCTTCGTGTTGCCACGAATATCTTAATTTTCCATTAGGAAAAAAGATTAATTGCCTAATCTCTGCCTCGTTAGGGTCGTATGTTAAACAGTTCGTTAAACACACATTTTGACCCTTATAATCATAAACCTTTGCGTTGTGAATAAGATTCATAAGCAGGGTTGCATTTTTATTAAGATAATCTTCAATTTGAAAAATGTTTTCTTCGGGAACAAAGTTATTTTCTGTCCACTTGGAAACATCATCGTCCCTGGATACTTCCGGCTTAGTAACCCCTCTATAAGATAGCTGCTCTACCTTATTGTCCTTTGCCCACTTAATAAGTTCTTTAAAAGATTCAACATTATCAATATAGCCATTTAAACCTATACAACTTAATCTAACTGAGAATCCATGCTGATGCAAAATAGAGATAAGATTGGGTATATCAATATACTCTTTCTTATGAGGAAGATATATTTGTCTATTCTTCTCTATGTCAAAATGAACTACACTAATAATAACTGTTGTAAGACCAGCTTCATACCAATCTGCTAAATATCCATATTTATTAGAACTTGGTTCTGTGCGAAAAAATCTATCTCCGTTATTATTTGCGATAGGAATACCATTCGTTTGTAATTCAACGATTGGCATGTTAAATTCTTTTAATTTCAATAAATATTCAGTAATTTGATTAGGAAATAATGTAGGTTCACCCTTGGATGTTATAATTGTAGTAGTAACACCAGACATTTCCGCAAGGCGACAGGCTTTATTAAAGTTTCGCCAATTAACTATTGGTTCTTTTAAATCAATACCATTAGCAACTGTCTGCTTACTGATGCAAAATGGGCATCTTGCGTTGCAAACCTCGCTGCCAGCCACAATAGAAAATGTTTGTATTTGAAGCATACCTCTATAACCAATTACAGTAAATTTCCGGATAATCAGATAATCCGTTACTTGTAACCACTCCATGAAGGATGATAAGACATATTTGATTCTATGCCCCATTCCGGAAGTGATAACATAATAGCGTTAATACTATCATTATGAATATCAATTAATACTATTCTATCTGAAGTGTTTTCTTCAATTATAGAAACTCCATCAATACCGCTGATAATTGATATTTCTTCTTTAGATGGATTGCCATTTTTACGATATAAGGCTAATCTGGGCATACCATAGATACATACAGATTTATTTACCGGAGTTTCTCAACTTGTCCGTCGTTGATATGCAATCTACATAAGGGAATATAACCACTTTAGCTAAGTCAAAACCAACAACATGTTCAGGTTTATAGTCTCCACCCTTGACTATTATATCAGGCTTGATTAGCTTTATTGTTTCCAACGGCGTATCTTCACTGAACGATATTACGTAATCAACGAATTCTAATCCAGCAATTATACTCATTCTATCCCTCAACGGAAGAACAGGTCTACTAGGTCCTTTTAATCTACTTATACTTTCATCATCATTAAGAGCTACTATTAATATGTTACCTTGTTCTTTAGCAAATCTTAAACACTCTATATGAGCGTATGTTAGGCCAGCATCAAAACAGCCGTTAGAGAATACAACCTTATTATTATTCTTTATTTCCGTTAAATAAGAACCCAACACACTTGAATCTATAATCTTGCCATATAAAGATTGATATACTTCTAAGGTAGAAACGGTTGCACTACCTGGCTTAGATACCTTAATAGATCCCACAGCGTTTGCAAATCTT